>Ga0153967_100457_pt1 | contig 15539 bp, 23 predicted proteins | sample TSFL051MetaG_FD_104688 | JGI IMG/M metagenome (GOLD analysis project Ga0153967, IMG submission 104688) | Attine ant fungus gardens microbial communities from Florida, USA - TSFL051 MetaG | ecosystem: Host-associated > Fungi > Mycelium > Unclassified | place: USA: Florida, Paynes | collected...
GGGCATCAAAAAGATAGATACTCACAAAGGAAGGACAGTGAAAGTGTTGCTTGATAGTGGAGCAACAGGGTTGTTTATGAGCAAAAGTTTGGCTCAAAAGGGAGGATATAGGTTGATCAAGCTGGATTGACCTTTGCAAGTAAGAAATGTGGACAGCACTGGTAATAGTGGAGGTGCAATTATGCATGAGGTAGAAGTGAACATGTTCTATAAGGGACATGTGGAGAGAGTCCAGATAGATGGATGTGAACTGGGAAAAACAGACGTCATCTTGGGGATGCCATGGTTGGTGGCCCATAACCCAGAGATAAGCTGGGAAAAGGGAGAAATGAGAATGACAAGATGTCCACTGCTGTATAGAAAGGCAGTGAAGATAAAGGGGAAAAAAGAGATAAGAGAGGATGAGAAGAAAATCATTAGATGGGCAGTAGACAAGAAGGAGGATTGGGAAAGAAAAGAAGAAATAGAAGCAGATCCTAGGAAGGTAGAGAAAATGGTGCCTAAATGGTTCTATAAGTAGTTAAAGGTGTTTGGAAAGGTAGAGTCTGAAAGGATGTGGATTAGAAAGATGTGCGACCATGTGATTGTAAGAATCTTAGTTGCAGTTGTATAACGTTAACCTTGATCCTACTCTTTATCAGAGTTTGACAAAGAGAACTCATTAGAGCCCTTGTTAGATTTTATACACTACTTATACATGTTTGCTTGTTTGTCCATATTTACTGATTTGTTGGTATTACATAATCAAAAGAAAAGAAAAATAAAAGGAAAATAAATATTGACTTAGGGAAAATAATGGTTCATAACAGTGATAGATCTTAACAATGATTTCAAAGCAAGCAAAGCAAAAGTGTATCCTTTCTCTAGAAATGAAAAGGAAGAGGTACAGAAGTTTGTTGATGAACATCTCAAGAAGGGATATATTAGACCTTCAAAATTGCCTTAAATGTTGTCAGTATTCTTTGTGGGCAAAAAGGATGGGAGAAAGCACATGATTATGGACTACAGGGGACTCAATAAGCAGATGGTTAAGAACAATTACCCTCTGCCATTGATTATGGACTTAGTAGACTCTATGGGCAATAAAAGAGTATTTACTAAAATGGATCTCTGGTGGGGCTACAACAATGTAAGGATTAAGGAAGGAGATGAGTGGAAAGTGGCCTTCACTACTCATGTGGGGTTGTATGAACCAGTGATGATGTTTTTTGGAATGACAAATTCACCTGCCACATTCCAAGGCATGATAAACAAAATCCTGAGAGACATGATTAATGAAGGGAAGGTGGCAGCATTTGTGAACAATGTGTTGATAGGAACAGAAACAGAGGAGGAGCATGATGACATTGTGAAAGAAGTACTGAGGAGGCTGGAGGAAAATGATCTATATGTCAAACCAGAGAAATGCACTTGGAAGATGCAGAAGGTGAATTTCTTGGGAGTAATAATAGGTCAGGGGAAGATTGAAATAGAGGAGGATAAGGTAGCAAGAGTGTTGAACTGGCCTGTACCTAAGACAGTCAGAGATGTTAGAAAGTTTTTGGGTCTTACAAACTACTATAGGCAATTTGTAAAAGACTTTGCTAAAATAGCCCAACCCTTAAATAATTTGACAAGGAAGAAAGAAAAGTGGAAGTGGGAAAGTGAGCAGCAAGAGGCTTTTGAGCAGCTGAAGAAAGTCTTCACTAGTAGACCCTTATAAGTTGCACCTGAATTGGATAAAGAATTCTGAGTAGAGGCGGATGTCTCTAACTTTGCAACAGGAGGAGTTTTATCTATTAAATGCAAAGATAACATGTGGAGACTAGTTGCCTACATATCTAAGTCACTGAATGAAACAGAGTGCAACTATGAAATACACAACAAAGAGATGTTAGCAATAATTTGATGTTTGGAAGCATGGAAGCACTTCCTGGAAGGATCCAGAAGTAGATTCAAAGTCTGGACAGACCACAAAAACCTAGAGTACTTTATGAGCAACCAAAAGCTTAATCATAGACAAGCAAGATGGGCTTTGTACTTATCAAGGTTTGACTTTGTGTTGAAGCATATTTCAGGAAGTAAGATAGAAAAGGCAGATGGATTGAGTAGGAGACCAGACTGGGAAGCTGGAATAGAGAGGGATAATGAGGAACAGATGTTAGTAAAGAAAGAATGGTTGGAGGTGAAAAGGATCAGAATAGCAGAAGTAATAATAGAAGGGGTTGACTTACTAGACAAAGTAAGAAAGTGTGAGGCAAGAGATGACAAAGTGGTAAAGGTAGTAGAAGAAATGAAGTGGGCAGAAGTGAGAATGTTAAGAGATGAGGAGTGGCATCAAGAGGATGGTTTAATGTTAAAGGAAGAGAAAGTGTACATCCCCAAAGATGAGAAATGAAGAGCAGAAGTAATCAGGCTACATCATGATATGCCTGTAGGGGGACATGAAGGACAATGAAAGATAGCAGAGTTGGTAATGAGGAACTTCTGGTGGCCAGGGGTCACTAGAGAAGTAAAACAATACATCAAGGGGTGTGATGCCTGCCAGTGCAATAAAAATTGAACATAACCACCAGCAGGAAAGTTAATGCCAAATTTGATTCCAGAGAAAGCGTGGACCCATCTTAGTGCAGACTTCATTACAAAGTTACCTTTAGCTCAAGGGTATGATGCAATCTTAGTAGTAGTAGACAGATTTACAAAGATGGCACACTTTGTACCTACTATAGAGAGAACGAGCATGGAAGGACTAGTACAATTATTTAGAGATAATATTTGGAAGTTATATGGATTACTAGATAGTATAATCTCTGATAGAGGACCACAGTTTGTGGCAGGGATCATGAAGGAGTTGAATCAGATGCTGGGGATTGATACCAAATTGTCAACTGTGTTTCACCCACAAACCAACAGACAGACTGAAAGGATGAATCAAGAGTTAGAACAATATCTCCAAATGTTCATTGATCATTGACAAGAGTAGTGGCTAGAATGGTTGAGAACAGCAGAATCTGCATACAATAATAAGGTGCACATGGGAACTAAGGTGTCACTGTTCCAAGCAAATCATGGACAAATCCCTAGGGTGGGATTTGAGTTGAGAAAGAAAGGAAAGTATGAAGGGGCAGAGAGATTTGCAAAGAGAATAAAGAGTATGCAGGAAAAAGCCAAGGCAGTACTGTAGAAAGCACAGGAAGACATGAAATGATATGCAGACAGAGAGAGAGGGGAAGTGGAGGAGTATAGAGTGGGCGACTTGGTGCTACTCAGCACTAAAGACCTAAAGTACCAGATGGTTGGAAGATGTATGGAGAAGTTCACTGAACACTTTGTAGGACCTTACAAAGTAAAGGTAATCATTTCCAGTAATGCAATAGAATTGGATTTGCTAAGTACACTTAGAATACATCCAGTAGTTAATATCAGTTGGGTACGACAGTACAAGTTGCAGGTAGAGGGCCAGGGAAAGGAAATGCCACAACCAGTAGTAATCAAAGGAGAAAAAGAATGGGAGGTGGAGAAAATTCTGAATAAAAGGAAAGTGCAAAAAAGAGACAAGTACTTGGTACAATAGAAGAGATGTACGGCAGAAGAGGACACTTGGAAGAGCAGAGAGAATTTGAAGAATGTGATGGAGTTGGTCAAAGAATTTGAGAAGGAATATCACAGGGAAGAGGAAGAAGAAGTAAGGCAACAAGAGGCTGAAGAAGACAGAAAAATGTTGAGTAGAGAACTATCAGGAAGATACATTGCAAAACTACTATACAGATGGGGAAATAAGAGATATGATTGAGGGTATTAGAAGAAAATGAAGGAGAATTGGAGAAAATGGAAAAGAAATCCATTTTCAAGATATAACAAGAATCCATTCTTTAAAAGAATGGAAGAAGAGAGAGATAAATACAAGAGAAGAAAGATAGAAGAGTTGAATGAAGAAGAAGACAAAGAAGACCAATAGAGAATAGAGCAAGACAGAAAATACTTGGAGGAGTTAGGGGATGAAAATCAAGATATGGGCGATCTAAGGGACTCATACAATGAATTATAAAGAAGTCCTCAGGACAAGGACCCTTGAGAGGGGGGTAGTGTCATGAATTGCACAATCTCTCTAAGACAATATTTATTTTTCTTTTCTTTTCTTTTAATTATTGGATGCACAGGAACTTATTACCAAAAAGGGAATGGTGACTCAATAGGGAAATGCAAGAGAAATCTAACATGTACAAATAAATAAATTGTATAAGTAGTATAGAATGATTAGCAGGAACTCTAATGAGTTCTTTTTGTCAACTCTGACTTAGAGTGTGAGCTTAGATTCTCTCAATCAACATTCATTATACCCATCACTGATCTAATAGTGAGGTTTGCCCAATTGCCTTCCACTCAAAAGCTTTCAGTACAGCAGAAATTAACTATGACATGCATGATAAGGAATTATTAGCTATCATTAAAGCCTTCAAGAAGTGGCAGCACTACCTTGAGAGAGTTGCCATCCCAGTGGAGGTGTACATGGATCATAAAAACCTCATTTATTTTTCTGAGACCAAAACACTCTCCCGGCATCTAGCCAGGTGGTTAGGATTTCTCTTACAGTTTAACCTGTTCATCAAGTTTTAACTAGAAAGATTGGGTAAGGAGCTAGATGCCTTAACTGTCAGGACCCATGGGATAATCCCAGATCCCCCTCAGAGGGTATGAGGTTAAAGATGAGGAGAACTCAACAGAGTTCCCTTTATGAATTGACTAGCTATTTATACTTGTATATATGGCTGTAACTAGTCTATTCTAAGAGAGATCAAGATATCTATTAACTACTATCTGTCAAGTTCTGAGTAATTCCCCATGTCAGATAGCTTCTGCCCACATGTTCTTCCACATATGGCAGCTGTCTGATAGGCATGTAATCTATCCCAGATCATCACTCAATCTTTCTATGCTTGTCTCTTTTATGACCATGACGTTCCCACATTGTGTTTGTTAAGTTGTACTGTCATTAATTAATTAATTAAATAAAGAAAAAGATAAATGCCAGAGCAATGTCATAAATCTACCCAGAACTAAAATTGTATGACTAGAGGGGTAGGAAGAATGGAACTTGTTTTTGGACAGATTAGATAAGGCATGCTAAAAACAGAACAAGAGATTAGACAAGATAAGATAAGGATCATATGACTTGGTCACATGATGGAACATTCTGGAAGGATTGCAGAAAGTTACTTAAGCATACACATAGGTAAATAGAAATTGTGTATAAGTAGATAGAGCAATCCACAAAGGAACTCTATCGAGTTCTCTTTGTTCTCTCATAACATTGAGTGTGATAAGATGGTCACCATGGCTAACTTGTCATTACATTAGAACTCAATATCCTATACTCCGTACTGTTTGTTTTGAACCCTACGTACCCTTTCTCTTACTTCACATTGCCCTCAGTATGCTGGTCATTGTGACCAATGATTACTATGACATAGCCGGGCCCTAGGCTTAAGGGGACTTGTTAGTCAGTTAGGGACTAACAGTAAAAGCATGGTACCAAGCTCAGGTACCACATCTCAGACATGATCTCTGAATTGAGTGAGCTTGTTACTTTACTTATTCTCTTTCACACTATCAACCTTGTACTAGGAGCTCATTGTAGTTCCTACACACAGAGGAGTGACAGTCTTCCCTTAAGGAGCTGTCTAGTTTAGGGGTTTGTATCTTTGTGGCAGTAGTCTAACCCTATTACTAGTGCAGTAGTCAGTAGGGAAGTAGGTGCCTAGCTGGGAGAAGAAGTGCTCCCTAGTATGTGTAAAAGACTAGTTCAGAAGAAAGCAACTGCTCCTTGTACAAGGAAACCACAGATAAAGAAGAAGCCACCTGGAACAACAACCTCATGTCCTACTAACAATCATCCCAGGGCCAACAACCCCAACCCTAACAACAACAACAACAACAACAACAACCACAACAAGAAGAGGCTGGTCTAAGAATGGACCAAATTCTTCAATACCTCGCCCAATACACAATGGCAATAGAGCAGCTCCTATTAAGGGGGCAAACCCAAGGGGAGGTGACTAAGCCTTCATTGTTTGATGGAGAAAGAGAGAAGGTGGTAGGCTTTATTAATGTCTGCCATCTATATATCAGCATGAGGATGAAGGGGAGTGGGGAGGAGGAGAAGATGTTGTGGGTGTTAACATATGTATAAGGAAGAGTAGTGGAGGTCTAGAAAGAGAACATGTTGGAGGAAAGGAGGCAGAGAGTGTTAGTGGTGGAAACAGTAGAGGAGCTCTTTACCAAGATGAGGGAGGAATTTGGAGAGTTTGATGAAGAGTCAAGAAAGGTGGATGAGTTGAGGCTGTTGGAGCAGGGAGGACGGACATGTGATAAGTATGTCCAAATTTTTAAAAAGATATCAAGAGGAAGTGGATATGAGGGCAGACCTTTCATAGAAGAGTTCAAGAGAGGGCTAGGCCCTTCTGGAACAATGGATACTAGGGGGGTTTCCATGGAGCACCAAGGGGAGGATTTAGTGGAGATTTGAGGAAGAGAGAAGGAGGAGGACAAGAGGTATGGGACCCCAATGCAGTGGATGTGGACAGAGGAGGAAGTTAGAGAGACAAGCGGAAGTGTTACAACTGCAGGAAGTTTGGGCACATTGCCCAACACTGCAGGAATCCAAGGGAGGTGAGAGGAGGAACACTGGAGATGTCAAAAGATCAGGAAGACCAGTAAGCTCTCAGTCAGCCTCCGCAAATAAATACAGTGTATTGTGTGGACAGAATGATACAAACTCTGATTGCTGCACTGAAAGAGAAGTGAGACGGACACTCAAACTGTTAAGAGAAGTCTGGTTCAATGTTGGACTAGAGAAAGTAGACACCCATGAAGGAGTGTCAGTGAGAGCTCTGTTAGACAGTGGCACAACAGACCTGTTTATAAGCAAAAGGCTGGTGGAGAGACAAGGCTTCAAATTAGAAAAGTTGGCAAAACCAATAAAAGTAAGAAATGTAGATGGGAGCGACAATAAAGGAGGGTTGATAACCCATGAAGTAGAAGTCAACCTATTTTACAGGGGACATGTGGAACAAGTAAGGATGGATGTGTGCAAACTGGGAAAGATAGAAGTGATCCTAGAGATGCTGTGGTTTGCGGCACATAACCCAGAGATAAATTGGGAGACAGGAGAAGTAAGAATGACCAGGTGTCCACCCCTATACAGTCAGACACCTGAAAATAAAGTAATAAAGAAAAAGCAGATAATGGCAGAAGATGAGAAAGACCTGAGGTAGACCATGGAAGAGAGGGAAAAGAAGGAGGAAATTGCAAATGACCATAGAAAAGTGGAGGAAGGTATTTGGAAAAGTAGAATCTGAGCAAATGCCATCCAGGAAACCCTAGGACCATGCCATTGACCTCAAAGAAGATTTCATACCAAGGAAAGGTGGAATCTATCCTCTGTCTAGAACATAAAAGGAGGGAGTACAGGCATTTGTGGAAAGCCAACTAAAGAAGGGCTACATCAGACCTTCAAAGTCTCTGCAAACCTCGCCAGTAATATTTGTACCAAAGAAGGACAGAAAAAGAAGAATAGTATAGGACTATTGCTATGTGAATAAAGGAATGATCAAGAACAGCTATCCCTTACCCCTAATATCAGAACTAATAGATAGTATGGAGACCAAGAAGGTGTTCACTAAGATGGACTTGAGATGGGGCTATAACAATGTCCAGATCAAAGAGGGAGATGAATGGAAGGCAGCATTCACAACGTACCTGGGATCATTCAAGCCAACAGTAATGTACTTTGGGCTCACAAACTCACCTGCCACCTTCCAAGCCATGATGAATGACCTCTTTAGAGATATGAACAACAAAGAGGACGTAGCAACCTTCATTGATGATGTGTTAGTAGCAACAGAAACAGAAAAGGGGTACAACAAAATAGTGGAGAAAGTGTTAAGACAACTAGAGGAGAATGACCTCTACGTGAAACCAGAGAAGTATGTGTGAAAGGTTAAAGAGATAGAATTCCTGGAGGTGATAATGGGACCAAATGGTTTCCAAATAGAGAAAGAAAAGATGGTATCATGAATTGCCCAATTCTCTCTAAGTCAATATTCATATTCATATTCATTTTATTTCTTTTAATTATATAATATAGTTGGATCAGTAAATAAGGACAAACAATTGGACATGTATAAGTAGTGTACACAATCTAACAAGGACTCTAACGAGTTCTTTTTGTCAACTCTGACTTGGAGTGTAGTTGAGATTAGGATCATACAATCCAAGCTAAGATTGCTATACTAGAACTTGTTACCACATCCAGACACTGATTGCCTCGATCCCTGTCAAACTTACTATAAGAGTTTAGTCCTTGGTGAGCGACCTCAGGCTTCACTCTACTCTAAGTTAGAGTTGACAAAGAGAACTCATTAGAGTCCTTGCTAGATTGTGTACACTACTTATACATGTCCAATTAGTTGTCCTTGTTTACTGATCCGACTATTACATAATTAAAAGAAAAGAAAAAGAAAAAGAAAAAGAATATTGACTTAGAGAAAGAAGGCGATTCATAACACCACCCCCCTCTCAAGGGTCCTCGTCCCGAGGACTTCTTCATAGTTTGTTGTATGGGTCCCATAGATTACCCATATCTTGATTTTCATCTCCCAGTTCCTCCAAATACTTCCTATCTTCTTCAAGCCTCTGTCAATCTTTCTCGTTCTCTTCTTCGTCCTATTCCTCTGTCTTCCCTCCCTTATACTCTTTCTTTTCTTCCATTCTTTTCAAGAATGGGTTTCTACTATACCTAGAAAATGGATTTTTCTTCCACTGTCTCCAATTTTCCTCCATTTGTTTCCAATATTCTCTGTCGTACTTCTTGTTGCCCCATCTATAGAGCAATTTCACCGTGTATCTTCCTGGCAGTTCTCTGCTAAATGTTTTTCTATCTCCCTCTACCTCTTGCCATCTTCCTTCCTCTTCTTCTTCCCTACTGTATTTCTTCTCAAATTCTTCAATCAGCTCCATGGCATTCTTCAGATTCTCTCTACTTTCCCAAGTGTCTTCCTCAGCTATACATCCTTTCCATCGCACTAGGTATTTATCCCTTCCCTGTACTTTTCTTTTGTTCATGATCCTTTCTACCTCCCATTCTTCTTCTCCCTTGATTACCACTGGTTGTGGCATTTCTTTCCTCTGTCCTTCCACTTGTGACTTGTACCTTTGTATTCTGCTAACGTTGACTACCAGATGTATTCTAATTGTGCTAGGCAATTCTAACTCTACTGCATTACTAGAAATAATTGCCTTTACTCTGTAAGGTCCTACAAAGCATTCAGTAAACTTCTCCGTATGTCTTCCAATCACCTGGTACTTGAGGTCTTTAGTGCTGAGTAGCACCAAGTTGCCTACTTTCTACTCCTCCACTTCCCCTCTCTCTCTGTCTGCATATTGCTTCATGTCTTCCTGTACCTTCTGCAGTGCTGCCTTAGCCTCCTCCTGTACTTTCTTCATCCTATCTGTAAACCTCTCTGCTCCTTTGTACCTTCCCTTCTTTCTCAGCTCGAATCCCATTCTGGGGTTTTGTCCGTGATTTGCTTGGAAAGGTGACACTTTGGTTTCTGTGTGTACCTTATTATTATATGCGAATTCTGCCATTCCCAACCATTCTGGCCACTGTTCTTGTCTATGATCAATAAACATCCTGAGATATTGTTCTAACTCTTGATTCATCCTCTCAGTCTGTCCATCTGTTTGTGGATGGAATGCAGTTGACAGTTTGGTGTCGATCCCTAGCATTTGATTCAACTCCTTCATAACCCTTGCCACAAATTGTGGTCCCCTATCAGAGATTATACTATCTGGTAATACATGTAGCTTCCAGATATTATCTCTAAATAGTTGTGCCAATCCTTCTGTACTCGTTTTCTCTGTAGTAGGTATAAAATGCACCATTTTTGTAAATCTATCCACTACTACTAAGATTGAATCATATCCTTGTGATAAGGGTAACTTTGTAATAAAGTCTGCACTAATATGGGTCCATGCCTTCTCTGGAATCAAATTTGGCATTAACTTTCCTGCTGGTGGTTGTGTTCAATTTTTATTTTGCTGACAGGCATTGCACCCCTCCACATACTGCTTTACCTCTCTAGTGACCCCTGGCCACCAGAAATTCCTCGTCATCAATTCTGCCATCTTCCACTGTCCCCCATGTCCTCCCACAGGCATATCATGATGTAGCCTGATCACCTCTGCTCTTAGCTTCTCATCTCTAGGAATGTATACCTTCCCCTCTTTTAACATTAGGCCATCTTCTTGACACCATTCTTCATCTCTCAACATTTTCACCCCTGCTCGTTTCATTTCTTCCACAGCCTTCACTACCTGGTCATCCTTTGCTTTGCATTTTCTTACTTTGTCTAATAGATCCACTCCCTCTATGATTACTTCTGCCACTCTTATCCTTCGTGCCTCTATCCACTCTTTCTTCACTAGTGTTTGCTCCTCATTATCCTTTTCTACTCCAACCTCCCAATCTGGCCTCCTACTTAACCCATCTGCCTTTCCTATCTTACTCCCTGAAATGTGTTTTAGTATGAAGTCAAACCTAGACAAATACAGAGCCCATCACACTTGTCAGCGATTTAGTTTTTGGTTGCTCATGAAATACTCCAGATTCTTATGGTTGGTCCAGACTTCAAATTTACTTCTGGATCCTTCTAGGAAGTGTCTCCATGCCTCCAAGCAGTATATTACCGCTAACATTTCCTTATCATGTATTTCGTAGTTCCTTTCTGTTTCATTTAATGATTTGGAAATATATGCTACTAGTCTCCACTTGTTATCCTCACACTTAATTGACAACACTCCTCCCGTTGCAAAGTTAGAGGCATCTACCTCCACTCTAAACTCCTTATCTAGATCCAGTGCAACTAATAGAGGTTGATTTGTGAAGACCGTTTTCAACTGTTCAAAAGCTTTCTGCTATTCATCTCCCCACCTCCATTTCTCTTCCTTTCTCATCAGATTGTTTAAGGGTCTAGCCAGTTTTGCAAAATCCTTCACAAATCTTCTATAGTAATTTGCCAGCCCCAAGAACTTCCTCACATCTCTGACTGTTTTAGATGTGGGCCAGTTTAGCACTCCCACCACCTTATTCTCCTCCATCTCAATCTTTCCCTGACCCATTACTACTCCCAGGAAATTCACCTTCTGTACCTTCCAGGCACATTTCTTTAGCTTCATGTATAAGTTGTTCTCTTCTAACCTCCTCAGCACTTCTTCCACCAACTTGTCATGTCCCTCCTCCGTCTCTGTTCCTATTAACACATCATCTACAAATGCCACTACTTTTCCCTCATTGATCATATCTCTCAGAATTTCATTCATCATGCCTTGGAATGTGGCAGGTGAATTTGTCATTCCAAAAAACATTGCCACTGGTTTGTATGACCCTATATGTGTGGTAAAGGCTGCCTTCCACTCATCTCCTTCCTTAATCCACACATTATTATAGCCCCACTGGAGATCCATCTTAGTGAATACTCTTTTGTTGCCCATAGAGTCTACTAAATCTGTAATTAATGGCAGAGGGTAGTTGTTCTTAACTGTCTGCTTGTTGAGTCTCTTATAGTCCATAACCATGTGCTTTCCTCCATTCTTCTTGTCTACAAAGAACACTGGTGAGGTTTAAGGTGATTTTGAGGGTCTAATGTACCCCTTCTTCAAATGCTCATTGACAAACTTTTGCACCTCCTCCTTCTCATTTCTAGAGAGAGGGTACACTCTTGCTTTACTTGCTTTAAAGTCGTCGTTGAGATCTATTGCATGATCCCATACCTTTCTAACTGGCATTCTTCCGGACTCCACCTTCCTGAACACTTTCAACCACTTATGGAACCTTTTGGGTACCATCTCCTCTACCTTCCTATGGTCTGCCTCTATTTCTTCTTCTCTTCTCCAGTCTTCTTTCTCGTCCATGGCCCATCTTACAATCTTTCTTTCATCTTCCCTTGCTTCTTTCTTCCCTTTGATCTTTATTGCCTTTCCACACAGTGGTAGACATCTTGTCATCCTTACTTCTTCTTTCTTCCAGTCGATCTCTGGGTTATGGGCTGCTAGCCATGACATGCCCAATATTACATCTATCTTCCCTAACTCACATACATCCATTCTAACTCTTTCCACATGTCCTTTGTAGAACATGTTCACTTCTACTTCATGTGTAATTGCACCTCCACTATTACTGGTGCCATCTACATTTTTCACTTGCAAAGATCAATCCACTTTGATCAACCTATATCCTCCTTTCTGAGCTAAGCCTTTGCTCATAAACATTCCTGTTGCTCCACTATCCAGCAATGCTTTCACTGTTCATCCTTCATGAGTATCTATTTTCTCAATACCCACAGTCATCCACACTTCTCTTAGAGGCTTAAATGTTCACCTTACTTCTCTCATTTCCCCTTTCTGCACTGCCTTCTGATTGACAGTTTCTGCCATCCTCCTCGGATCAGTGATTCCAGCCTTCCCCTTCTGGGCCCTAGGCACTGTCTGTTCCAATCTTCCACCCCAATTCCACCATGGCGTTTTCTTGCTTGTCCTGCAAGGTGGGCAAAACACCTCCCTTTTTTCATTCCTTTCTACCTTCTCCCCTACTACTGCATCCTTTCCTCCACATGTACTGCACTTCACCCGCTCTGCTCTTCTATTTTCTGTCTCTTTTTCTCTCTAATTCCATGCTTCCTTGCAACTTCCACACCACATGTTGCACAACTGCACCTTCCCCAGGAATCCCTGTCCTTGATTCTCCTCTGTCTTCATCCCCTTATAATCACATCCTCTACACTCCACAAATGTTACAACCTCTGTGGGTGTTGTTCACCCCTCCATACACATTGCCGCTCTCCTTGGGGGCAGCCCCCTTGCTCCACTATGCTCCTTCACCTTTTCCCACACCTCGTGTGGAGGTGCTGTTTCCTCCTTTCTCCTTCTTTCCTTCTTCTTTGAACACTCCCACTTCTTGTGTCCCTCTTCCCCACATCCAAAGCATTTTACTGCCTCTTTTACTATTTCCTGTCTCCTCAACTCCTTCACTCCACACTGCATTACCCGATTTCCCAAGGCTTCAAACCTATTTGTCACTACCTTCTCCTTCCTCTGCTCTTCTCCACTTCTACACTTCCGGGCAAGATGCCCAAACCTCCCACACCTCCTGCAAATTCTTTCTTCTCTGCCTTCTAGTTCTGCCCTTAGTTTGGCAAGGGTGCATCTTTGGTTGAGCATATTGCTCATGAGTTGGTTGTACACCTCTAAAGACATAGTGTATTGTATTTTAGAGGGGCAAGTTGTTGTAGAAAAAGGTTTTGTGTATATTTTTGAGGGACTTGTTGTGTTCTTCACCTGTCTCACTTTTATGTCTGCTGGGGCGCAAGATCTTCACCCAGCCAGGTGCCTACTGCCATACTGACTACTGCCCTAATACTAGGGTAGACTATCACTTCATGGAGAAGATCCCTACTCTAAGTAGCCTTCTATAGAGCGACTACTATTCTTCTGTGTAGACTGATCACAATAGACCAGTAGCACAAAGTTGATACAATGAAAGATTACAAGTATACTACTGAGCCCACTCAATTGTAAGGTCTGGTCTGGGCTAGTACCTGAGTTTGGTCCTAACTGTCCACCTCTGGGGTCTAAACTTCCCAGTCAGTCCACTTAAGCCTGTGGCCCAGCTATGAGGAAGTTGGGATTGGTCTGAGGTGACCGCACACCGAGAGAGCAATGAGAGTTAGATTGACAAGGATCAAGGCGATCAGTGTCTAGTAGTGAGAAACGAGTTCTAGTGTAAGAGTTTAGTCCTTGGTGAGCGACCTCAGGCTTCACTCTACTCTAAGTCAGAGTTGACAAAGAGAACTCATTAGAGTCCTTGCTAGATTGTGTATACTACTTATACATGTCCAATTATTTGTCCTTGTTTACTGATCCAACTATATTACATAATTAAAAGAAAAGAAAAAGAAAAAGAAAAAGAATATTGACTTAGAGAAAGAAGGCAATTCATGACACTTACTCTCATTGCTCCCTCAGTATGTGATCAACGTAGATCACTCCCAACTTCCTTATAGCTGGGCCACAGGCTTAAGTGGACTGACTGGGAAGTTTAGACCCCAGAGGTAGATAGTTAGGACCAAACTCAGGTACTAGCCCAGACCAGACCTTATAATTGAGTAGACCTTGTAGTATACCTGTATCTCTTTTATCTTATCTACTTCATACTACTGGTTCATTGTGATCAGTCTATGCAGAGAAATAGTAGTCACTCTTTAGGAGGCTACTTATAGTAGAGATCTTCTCCTTGAAGTGATAGTCTACTCTAGTATTAGGGCAGTAGTCAGTATGGTAGTAGGCACCTGGCTGGGTGAAGATTGTGCACTCCAGCAGATGTAAAAGTGAGACAGGAGACACTCAAGAAATAAAATTCTTTTTTTACAACATCATAACAATCAGCCCTTCTAAGTACAAAACACTATGTTCTTAGAAGTGTACAACCAACTCATGAGTGACATGCTCAACCAACAACCAACTCATGAGTAACATGCTCAACCAAAAGCACACCCTTGCTAAATTAAGGGCAGAATTAGAGAGAAGAGAAGAAAGGATCTGTAAGAAGTGTGGGAGGTTCAGGCACCTCACCTGGAAGTGCAGGAGTGAACAAGAACAGAAGAAGAAAACAGTAGTGGGAAATAGGTTTGAAGCATTAGGAAGTCATGTGATGCAGTATGGAGTAAGAGAGGTGAGAAGGCAGGAAGTAGTAAGAGAAGAGGTGAAATACTTTGGATGTAGGGAGAAGGGACACAAGAAGGGGAAGTGTCCGAATATGAGGAAGAGAAAGCAGGAGGAAGTGGCACTGCCATGAGAAGTATGGAAAAAGGTAAAGGAGCATAGTGGGGTGAGGGAGCTGCCTCCAAAAGGAGCAGTCATGTGTATGAGAGGATGGATGATAAGAAAGGAGGTGGTGACCTTTATGGAGTGCCAGAGTTGCAACTACAAGGGCACAAAAACCCAGGAGAACAAGGAGCAGAGTTTCCTGGAGAAGGCACAGCTGTGCAATATGTGGTGCAGGAGTTGTAAAGAGGCATGGGACTGGAGAAACAGAGAAGCAGAAAGTGGAAGAGTGGAGGGAGTGAAGTGCAGCACATGCAGAGGAAAGGATGCAGTGATATAGAAGGTGAAAAAGAATGCAAATGGGGAAATTTTCTGTCCATTCTATAGGACAGGAAAGAAAACACTGTGGTGGAATTGGGGTGAAGAGATGGAACAGACAGTGCCTAGGGCCCAGAAGGGGAGGACTGAAATCACTGCACTGAGGAGAGTGGCAGGAACTGTCAATCAGAAGGCAGTGCAGAAAGGGGAAGTGAGAGAAGTGAGGTGAATGTTTAAGTCTCTGAGAGAAGTATGGATGAATGTGGGCATCAAAAAGATAGATACTCACAAAGGAAGGACAGTGAAAGTGTTGCTTGATAGTGGAGCAACAGGGTTGTTTATGAGCAAAAGTTTGGCTCAAA
>Ga0153967_100464_pt1 | contig 15305 bp, 14 predicted proteins | sample TSFL051MetaG_FD_104688 | JGI IMG/M metagenome (GOLD analysis project Ga0153967, IMG submission 104688) | Attine ant fungus gardens microbial communities from Florida, USA - TSFL051 MetaG | ecosystem: Host-associated > Fungi > Mycelium > Unclassified | place: USA: Florida, Paynes | collected...
ATCGAGTTCTCTTCGTTCTCTCATAACGTTGAGTGTGATAAGTAGGTCGTCTCGACTAAGCTCATCACTACAATATGACTGAACTTTTTAGTGGTTATATTTAAGAAGCTAATTCTCTCTCAAGAGCTATATATTATTACTTATATTACCAAAATTGATTGTTCAGTATGACAATGGACTACAATGTAACTTTATAGGAGATTAGAAAACTAGGAGTACTTGAAAAGGAGAATGATAATTAATTAATTAAAATAAATAAAAAGAAAATAAATATGAAATTCATGTATATACCACCACAACACCTTTTCTTGTTCTTTAACTACTACTATCACCCTTTGGGGGGTTCATATTCTACCTAACATCTCTCACTAATATTGTTGTTATTCACCATCCTCCTTTATCTCTTGCTTGTCCTGAGAGGCAGCAAATTTCTCTTTTATTTTATCTTCAATGTGTGTTCATTGTAACATGTATTGAACACCTTTGATCTGGTAGAGATTGCATATTGTAAACCTCTAGAATTATGAGTTGGTATTACAAATGGTCACTTATTTAGTTTGTGATTAAAGAGTTATTAATTCTCAAGAGTTGAAGACAAGGTAGAATAAACAACAAAAGATGTTGTTAAGTCTGAGATTTAATCCTCAGACTGGAGAGCCTTATATATATAAATTGGATGATCTGTGCATTTGAACAGAGCATCACATATCTACTGCCTATTGTTTTTTATATGGCAGTCCTTTTGTGTCTAGAATAGAGATAACCTAACTATAAAAGGAGCAGTCCTTGTTTGTATTCAAGAATTAATATGTATTTATGGGTAATAGATCAGTGTCATACCAAACCTTAAGGTCCTTGTATCTTCACAGGATCTTATTGCTCTAAGATCTATTTATGGTCATCAGAAGCATATTGAAGAGAGCTTCCATGTGTAGATGGAAGCAAATATCTGCATTTGGCAGTTTCCAAGATATCAACCAATCAGTATCCAGGATTGATTAACTGATATCTCAGTGAGTACTGATCACTTTGACATGTTTTGGGCATCTTTTGAAAGGTCTTTCTAAGGGCTTTCAGATATATCTAGGACCAATGAAATTATGCAAAAGTTTGTGACAGTCTATTTATATACTCTATATAATAAATTGATGATTCAAAAAAAATATATATAATACCAGAGCATTACATGTTTTACTACCTATTGTTCTATATATAGTAGTTTTTGTAATTAAAATAGCAATAACTTAACTATAGAAAAACAGTCTTTTATTTTATTTAAAAACAGATGAGTATCTGTATGTTACAATGTTAATGTTATGAACAGCATTGGAAATAATAGTATTGGAATAGAGTAAAATGGAAATGGGTAAAATAAATTACTCTAAGGTTTAGAATGAATATATTCCAGAGCTTGTCTATGAGTACACTATCAGAAGAGAGATATAATAACTAGTCTTAAATATTAACTCATAAATCCAGAGTGATAATTTGTCACAGTCTTATTTGCAGCCATATATCTAGCTTTACAATTATTTACTAAAGTCTTCTACTAAGAAAATTACTGTATTCACATCTTAGTTTTGTTCACTACTAAGTAGAACTGCCACCAATCCAGAACCCTTGAATCCTCAGACTTTCTTGGCAGAAGACCAGTACAAGGGTGTCCAAGCCTCGTCCAAGCCTCTTCTGTCTGCCAGAGATGCTCCAAAAAACCATCAGAGTTCATACTTGACACCAATTTGACATTGTGAATAATCATATAAATTTGGTCCACTTTTCATTGATATAGAAGTCCTACTCCTTAGCTAACCTGCCATCTAAAACCTTCACTTTATTCTACAAAAAGTGTCTAGGATACCAAATAAAAGATTGAGTAAAGAGCTTACCTCCAAAGAAAACAAGTAAGAATCATATGAATCAGGGGAGAGTTTTCGAACGGAGTCAGCTAATTTGTACAGATACTCCTGCACCTAAGTGTCATTAAACATCTACCAAGGAAACAAAGTCACATGCTTTGTTAGGGCCTGACGGACCAACTGTGCGCCATATTCTGTGCGCAAGCACGTCAAGGGGTTCAGACCCGACTAGATTAGTACATGAGTTAGGAGCTTATGAAGGGAAGAGAGCACATACTAAATGAAGGGTTGTCATTACGTCCGACATAACACTGTTGTAGCTTGAGGAATGGCCATCCTAGAGGATAAAGAACCTACAGATGCCTATTCGGCTGTAGACATCCAGCAATTTAGAATCCAAGAATCACGCACATTGTGTATGATAACGCGTTCTCTACCATCTATGACTCCATATATATCTAAGGTTTCCATGGTGTATCCATCCTGAAAAGTATTGAACAACAGAAATGGGTTCGAGTGCTAGCATGTGACCTTTTCTCTATAATCTGATATAGATGTGTTCAGTGACAATTGTGGGCAGTAAAAAAATCATCATTTGACCTAGATAGTCTCTGACTTCTGCTTCATATGCAGGATCAATGGTATATGCAATTCCTGCAGAAGCTGGTGAGGAAATAGACTGGGTTAAGAACAATGTCAACACACCCCAGACGACGTCTTCATGTGGAAATACGTCCTGGAGTTCTATTCAGCTGTATGCTAGAATCGTTCAAATAAAGGGGTTACATACAGCTCCCGAGAACTGATCCCAGTCTTCCTTGTGTACCAGAGTCACCACTCTTCCCGGATTCTATAGAAAGATCAGATTCTAGTCACACGTATCTCGGACATATTTTGAAGACCTCTGGAGTTCCACGGTGGTCGTGAGACGATTGAGCGAACCTGCGCACGTACCCTCTGAGATATCCGGGAACTAGAAAGGAGAATTCACATTAGGCTGAAGTCGAATTGTTCCAGTACCTTGTGTGGTCACATAAGGAGGAGGCTATGTGAACAGCAATGATGAGCATTTCTTTTTTTCCAGGTGAGGACTGCTTGCCTTAAATATAAGAGAACCATAACCAAAGACGACGAGCAGGGGGTTAGAACCAAAGGCCATCGACGAAAGAAGCAAACCCTGCAGCCGCTCCATAAATGATTTACTAAGAAAGACGGATTCACTAAGCCGAGCGTTATTTTAACTTATTGTTCTCTTATTTTTGAAGCTGTTTTATTTATTTATTTGAGCCGAGCGGCATTCCCACAAATTATTTTCTGATGGCAAATGTCTGCCTGCCGCATTTTTTCCTTTCATCGATTCCACATATTCCGTTGGGCTATCGGCTTTGACATTATGTCGGGGAAGAATAGAGCTTGTCGAGCCAGAGATGCACCTGCTAACGAGGTTGAAGTTCAAGTTAGCAAGAAGCCACGACTGGAGATCCAGGAGAGTGCCCCCTTTACTTCTTCCTACAGTGCTGGCGAAACTGGTGTGAAGCAACAATCCAGAGCTGATCCAAAGTGGTCCAAACGAAAGCCCAAGCACAAGAAAATCAACTTGCCAGAACCCTGTTCACCAGAGGATGTGCTATGGGAAGAAATTAAATACGTCCTCGGAGCGGAAACTGTAGAGAAAGCTATCGAGGGTGGCGTCGAGTTTGATTCACCGTTCTCACCTCAAGAGGAAGTAGAAGTAATAGTGAAAAGTCTAAGCGCAGGGGGTGAGTCCCTTACTCTCCGGTTATTCGATAGTTGAGAAAGATTCAAAGAGACTACCTATTACAGGCGATGCTGTGGCAATTCCTGTTGATGGAAAGTACTGCAACACTCCATGGGCCATCATCGTTTCCTTTTCGCTCCCCGGTGAGATTATCCGTGCCAAGGTGTACCGAAACGCGCGGATGCATTCCGTTGCCGACTTCGTGTCAGTAATTAAACCAAACACGGAGATCCGCGACGACTCTCGGGTACAATGCAGGTATTTTGGAAAGTGTGGAGGTTGCCAATATCAAGTGCGTTTATGCACACGGATCAACACTACTGAAGCACATGTATAAGACTTAGATGCTCTCATACGAGACTCAACTTTCGCTCAAACGCGAGGTTATTGTCAAGGCTTATCAAAGATTTTCTGGTTAGTCCCCCCAATCGTGGAACGACTGTTGTTCATGATGATTTTCAGGCTTGTCAAAGTCTTCTGTACCTTCTGTTCTTCCCACAATTGGCTCGCCTCTGAAATACGGCTATCGAACAAAGATAACACCCCATTTTGAAGCCGCCCCAAAGTCTTTGCTCAAGATGAAACAACAAGATAAGACTGACCATGATGAAGTCAAGAAACAACCAGATTGGTTGAAAATTGGTTTTAATTTGGTCGGCACTCGAAAAGTTTTGGACATCGAGGAGTGTCCAATTGCAACCCCAGTCATCAACGAAGCCCTCGCCATTGAAAGAGCGCGAGTTATGAGGTACGTTAAATCCTTTCTAGAAATGCTTTCAAATTACTTAACATTTTATAGAAGCGCTTACACGTTCAAACGTGGTGCATCACTCATCCTCCGCGATTCTCTCGACCCTTCCATGCTACTACCACTCAATTCACCGTCCGAGGCGGACGTTGAGTCATATATCTCAGACGCACTCACGAAGCACGTCTGCGTGACTTCACATAAAGGCAAGGTACGCGAAAAAGTCGGCGGATTTTTATTCGAATATCCAGCATCGTCATTCTTCCAGAACAACAATTCTGTCCTTGTACCCTTGACAAATTACGTCAAAGATGCCATCTTCCCTCCAGGAGTCGAGAATTCCAGACCAACTCATCTTGTGGACACTTATTGCGGTTCTGGGCTTTTCGCAATCACACTTTCTCCTTATTTTGATACGATCTCCGGAATTGAACTGTCAGCGGATAGCATTCGGTCAGCACAGGAAAACGTAACACTCAACCGCTCTCTACGCACCATATCATCTTATAGCAATTTCATCTCATCGAGCACTTCGTCAAAGGAGATACCAGATATCACATTCAGATCCGGGACAGCTTCTGACATTTTCTCTTCTGTTTCCTCCTTTCCGCGCCTCAAAACTGTGGTTGTCATTGATCCACCTCGCAAAGGTTGTGATGAAAAATTTATCCAGCAGGTTGTACAGTTCCGACCGGCTGTTTTGGTATATGTCAGCTGCAACGTGCATACCCAAGCACGAGATATTGGAATGTTGCTGCGTATGGTAGATAACAGTGGAGAGACGAGGGAGAAGTATCAACTAGAAAGCTTGAGAGGCTTTGACTTGTTTCCTCAAACCGCTCATGTGGAGAGTGTTGCGGTGTTGAGACTTGTTTGAAAATCGGTTGGGTGGTCACAGTTCGACTACAAATATTGTAAACAGTGATTCCAGTGTCAGCCACAACACCGAATCTATTGATATTGCCTCCTTTAATATGCCTCGGCTGAGGCCTCTACTTCGCAGGTCGTGTGATCTGCATTGAATACACTTTCATACAAAACTTAATATGCAGACCGATAAAGAAAAATCAGCCAACACATCATGCACACAAAACACTCCAGTCTTGGAAACTGATTTTACCAGTCTGGATGCTGGTGATCATTTCAAACATCCCTCGTCCCACCAATCCTAGGCCATCCTCTGATACTTGGGGGAATAAGAGATCACTTCCGTCCCAACCAATTCTATTTACAGGTGTGACGATTGCAGCAGTCCCTGAACCGAAAAACTCGGTTACTTTCCCATCAGAGTACCACGACAATAGCTGTGAGATCGTGATTGGTTCTTCTCGAGGGTATATTTTGAGGCTGGATGGCACTCCTGGAAGTGTGATATCACCCGAAGTGTGAGCATCAGCAAGACTGAGGGCAGAAGCATGGGTAAGACCGGGAAGGATGGTGCCATCTAGTGATGGTGTGATTAGATCCAAATCTATGAAATATCAGTAGACGTGGTTGGAGATGAGTGAACCACACTCACGACCGTCATCACGCTTGACGATGATGAAAACATTCATAGCACCCACTTCTGTTATCATGAGTTCCTTCCCTTTTTCACCACTCAGACAGTCAGCCCCCAACAACCACAGGATTTGATCGTATCCTTTTGAAGAAGCATGGATCTGAGGCATGAAGGTTGGTGCATAGTTCAAACCGAGTTTGTGTGCACACTGATTGGCAGATATCTCAGGAACTGCCAAATGCGGACATTCACTTCCATGTGCACATGGAAGCTCTCTTCAATACACTTCTGATGACCATAAATAGACCTTAGGGCAATAAGATCCTGTAGAGATACAAGGACCTCAAGGTTTGGTATGACACTGATCTGTTATCCATAGATGCACATTAATCCTTGAACACAAACAAGGACAGCCCCTTTTATGGTTAAGTTATCACTATTCTGGACACAAAAAGGACTGCCATATGTAGAACAATAGGCAGTAGAACATATGATGCTCTGTCCAGGTGCACAGACCATCTATTCATGTATATAAGGCTTCCTAGTCTGAGGATTAGACCTCAGACTTAACAACATCTTTTGTTGCTTACTCTAAATTGCTTTCAAACACTCTTGAGAACTTCTAAAGCTCAAATCCAATCATAAATCAGTAAGTGATCTTTTGTGATAGAATGAATGTGGGTATTGAGAAAATAGATACCCATTATTAGAGGAAGGATCAGTACACCAGACAACAAGAATAACTGAAATGACACACTTACCTTGGAATACAACATTCTGCATTACTACATCCAATCCGACATGGACTTTAATATAAGGCATGATCTCAACCAATCACTGCAACAACTACATTCTGCATTACTACACCCAACCAGATCAGGCTAACTAATTACTGCAACAACTCCATATTTTGCTATCTATATACCAGTTAACTGGAGGGGAGAGCACACACATATAAAGAAGGGACTCATGATGAATATACCTCAGCCGTCGACTTACCAGTTGACGTCTGAGAATTAACTTATCTGTTATACCCATGAAGGAAGAACGGTGAAAGTGTTGTTGGATAGTAGAGCGACGGGGATGTTTATAAGCAAAAAATTGACAGAGAAGGGGGGATACAAGCTGATTAAACTGAATCAGCCAATATAAGTAAGGAATGTGGACAGTATGGGAAATAGTGGAGGGGCAATTACTCATGAGATGGAAGTAAACATGTTTTACAAAGAACATGTAGAAAGAGTTAGAATAGATGTATATAAGCTAGGGAAAACAGATGTTGTCATGAACCACCAAATTCCCCTAAGGCAATGTTTATATTTCTTTTCTTTTAATTATGTAATAACATCGGATTAGTAAACAAGGACAAATAGTCAAACATGTATAAGTAGTGTACAATGAATTAGCAGGGACTCTAACGAGTTCTCTTTGTCAACTCTGATTTAGAGTAGAGTTAAGCCTGAGATCACTTACCAAAGACTACAACTCTTACAGATGTGATCTTGGGCATGCCATGGTTGGCGGTTCATAATCCAGAGATAGATTGGGAGAAAGGAGAAGTGAGAATGACAAGATGTCCACCACTATATGGAAAAACAGTAAAGATGAAAGGAAAAAAAGAGACAAGAGAGGACAAAAGAAAGATTGTGAGATGAGCAATAGATGAAAAGGAAGACTGGGGAAGAGAGAGAAAAATAGAAGTAGATCATAGGAAAATGGAAGAGATAGTACCCAAGAGGTTCTATAAATGGTTAAAGGTATTTGGGAAGGTAGAATTGGAGAGGATTCCAGTTAGAAAGGTATAGGATCATGCAATAGATCTCAATAACAACTTCAAAGCAAGCAAAGCAAGAGTATATCCTCTCTCTAGGAATGAAAAGGAGGAGGTACAGAAGTTTATCAACAAGTATTTAAAGAAGGGGTACATTAGACCTTCTAAATTGCCCCAGACTTCACCAGTGTTCTTTGTAAGCAAGAAGGATGGAGGAAAACACATGGTTATAGACTATTGTAGGCTTAACAAGCAAACAGTAAAGAACAACTATTTGCTACCATTAATTACAGATCTAGTAGATAGTATGGATAACAAGAGAGTGTTCACCAAACTGGACTTACAATGGGGATATAACAATGTGAGGATAAAAGAGGAAGATGAGTAGAAGGCAGTCTTCACTACATATATGGGGTCGTATGAACCAGTAGTGATATTCTTTGGGATGACCAACACACCTGCCACATTTCAAGGTATGATAAACAAAATCCTAAGGGATATGATTAATGAAGGAAAGGTGGTGGCATTCATGGATAATATATTGATAGGAATAGAAATAAAAGAGGGGTATGACAAAATTGTGGAAGAAGTACTAAGGAGGCTGAAGGAGAATGATCTATATGTAAAACCAGAGAAATACACTTGGAAAGTGCAGAAGGTGAATTTTCTGGAAGTAGTAATGGGTCAAGGAAAGATCAAAATAGAGGAGGAGAAGGTGACAGGAGTGTTGAACTGGCTGGCACCTAAGACAGTCAGAGATGTTAGAAAATTCCTAGGTCTTACCAATTATTACAGACAATTTGTAAAGGACTTTGCCAAGATAGCCTGACCCCTGAATAATCTGACAAGGAAGGAGGAGAAAGGGAGGTAAGGAAGTGACCAGCAAGGAGCATTTGAACAGCTTAAGAAGGACTTTACAAGTAGACCCTTACTAGTTGCACTGGACTTAGACAAAGAGTTCAGAGTAGAGACAGATGCCTCTAACTTTGCAACAGGAGGAGTATTGTTGATTAAATGCGATGATAGTAAATGGAGACCAGTAGCATACATTTCTAAGTTGTTAAACAAAACTGAAAGAAACTACAAAATACATGACAAGAAAATGTTAGCTGTGATATACTGCTTAGAGACATGGAGACACTTCCTAGAAGGATCCAGAAGTAAATTCAAAGTCTGGACAGATCATAAAAACCTAGAGTATTTTATAAGTAATCAGAAGCTTAATCATAGACAAGCTCAATTTATCAAGGTTTGACTTTGTATTGAAGCACATTTCAAAAAGTAAGATGGGAAAGGCAAATGGATTAAGTAGGAGACCAGACTAGGAAGTAGGAGTAGAAAAGGACAATGAGGAGCAAGTATTGGTAAAAAAGGAGTGGTTAGAGGCAAAAAGGATTAGAGTAGTGGAAGTAATAATAGAAGGGGTAGACTTGCTGAACAAAGTAAGAAAGTGTAAAGCAAGAGACAATGAAGTTGTAAAAGCAGTAGAAGAAATGAAGTGAGTAGTAGTAAAGATGCTGAGAGATAAAGAGTGGTATTAAGAGGATAAGCTAATGCTGAAAGAAGGAAAGGTGTATGTCCCTAAAGACAAGAAACTGAGAGCAGAAGTGATCAGGCTACATCATGATATATCTATGAGAGGACAGTGGAAAACAGCAAAGTTGGTGACAAGGAATTTCTGGTGGTCAAGGGTCACTAGAGAAATAAAGAGATATGGGGAAGGTTACAATGCTTGCCAATATAACAAGAATTGAACACAACCACTGACAGAAAAATTAATGCCAAATTCAATTCTGGAGAAAATATAGACTCATATCAGTACGGACTATTATGAATTGCCTTTTTTCTCTAAGTCAATATTTATATTTATATTTATTTTCTTTTTATTTAATTATGTAAATAAGGACAAATAATTGGACTTATATAAGTAGTGTATACAATCTAGCAAGAACTCTAATGAGTTCTCTTTGTTAACTCTGACTTAGAGTGGAATTAAGGTTAAGGTCACTCAACCTTGACTAAAGATCCTTACATGGACTTCATTACAAAGTTGCCTTTAGCTCAAGGATACAACTCAATCCTAGTAGTAGTAGATAGATTTACAAAGATGGCACATTTTATATCTACTACAGAAAGAACAAGCGTAGAAGGACTAACATGACTATTTAGAGATAATATTTGGAAGCTACATAGATTGCCAAATAGTATTATTTTGGATAGGAGACCACAGTTTATGGCAGATATCATAAGAGAACTAAATTGCATGCTAGAAATTGAGACAAAGTTGTCTATGGCATTCCACCCACAAACAGATGACCAAATAGAAAGAATGAACCAGAAGTCAGAACAGTATCTCCATATGTTCATAGACCATTGACAAGAGCAATGGCCAGAATGGTTGGATATAGCTGAATTTGCCTACAACAACAAGGTGCACATAGGAACCAAAGTATTGCCCTTCAAAACAAATCAAGGACAAGATCCAAGAATGGGATTTGAGATGAGGAAGAGAGGGAAATATGAAGGGGTAGAAAAGTTCATGGAGAGAATAAGAAATGGAGGAAGCAAAAGTAGCACTACAAAAAGCACAAAAGGATATGAAGTGGTATGCAGATAGAAAGAGAGGGGAGGTAAAAGAATACAGAGTGGGCAATCTAGTGCTACTCAGCACTAAAGACCTAAAGTACCAAATAGCTGGAAAATGTACAGAGAAATTTACAAAGCACTTTGTAGGACTTTACAAAGTAAAAGCAATCATCTCCAGTAATGCAATAGAGTTAGAGTTGCCTAGTACAATTAGAATACATCCAGTAGTCAATGTTAGTAGAGTACGAAGATACAAATCATAAGTAGAAGAGCAAAAGAAAAAAACATCACAACCAGCAGTAATCAAAGAAGAAGAAGAATGGGAAGTGGAAAAGACCATAAAAAAAAGGAAGATAAGAGGACAGAATAAGTACTTGGTATGATAGAAGGGATGTATAGCAGAAGAGGATACTTAGAAGAGCAAGGAAAACTTAAAGAATACAATAAAGTTGGTAGAAGAATTTGAGAAGGAATATAGTAGAGACAAGGAGGAAGAAGTGAGATAGCAAGAAGCAGAAGAAGATAGGAAGATGTTTAGTAGAAAGATATATGGCAAAGTTGCTCTATTAATGGGGCAACAAGAAATATAACAGGAAGTATTGGAAGTGAATGGAAGAAAATTGGAAACAGTGAAAGAAAAATCTGTTCTCCAGATACAATAAGAATCCATTTTTGAAAAAGATAGAGAAAGAAAGGAATAAGTACAAAGGAGGAATAGTAGAAGAGTAAAATGAAGAAGATGATAATGAGGAAGATTAATGGAGGATAGAAGAAGATAGAAAATACTTGGAAGGGTTGGAGAATGAAAATCAGAATATGGGTAATCTAAGGGACCCATATGACAAACTACAAAAAAGTCCTTAGAACAAGGACCCTTGAAAGAAGGGTGGTGTCATGAACTGCTCAATTCCTTTAAGACAATATTTCTTTTTCTTTTCTTTTAATTATCAGACATGTGAGAACTTATTACCAAATCAGGAAATGTGACTCAATAGGAAAATGTGAAAGAAATCTAATATATACAAATAAATAAATTGTATAAGTAGTATAGAACAATTAGTAGGAACTCTAACAAGTTCTTTTTATCAAACTCTGACTTAGAGTACAATTGAGGTTAGGGTTACATAATCTGAGCAGCAATTGTTACATTCTCTTTGTCAACTCTGACTTAGAGTATGAGTCTAAGCTATCTTAGTGGACATTTACTACACTTGAGAAAGAGAGGAGAAAATAGAAGCAAACTATAGAAAGGTAAAAAAGATAGTTTTTAAAAGGTTCCATCAGTAGTTGAAAGTATTTGGGAAAGTAAAGTTAGAAAGGATGCCAGTTAAAAAAGTCTTGGTGTAACAATTTAGATGTTGGATAAGTAACCCTAACCTAAGGTATACTTTTTATCAGAGTAGACAAAAAGAACTCATTAGAGTCTTTGCTCATTGGCTATGCTAGGTGATGGTTAGTTAGTATATAGCATAGAATATGTCAAGTTTATTCTACTCATACATAAAAATGGAATACTAGAGCCAATTTGGTAGTTCCTGGTAGTTGTAAGAGCTTAGATGTCAATTAAGTTGATCTAAAACTTAATCCTATTCTAAGTCAGCGTTGACAAAGAGAACTTGTTAGAGTTTCCAATGTTTGTTGTACACATACTTTACTATTTACTTATGTTTACAATGTCCTGTACATCCCTTTGAGTCACTAAGTCCTGCATGTCCAATTTTGGTAATAAGTCTGAAAAATAAATAAAAGAAAAAAAAAGAAAAATAGATATTGAGTCAGAGGAAATGGTGATTCATGATATGCTTCAAATGGACAAGCCCTGGGTTATGAGATGTTTTGAAAGCTGAGTCTTCTATGGCAAATAGAATTAGAATTTTGGGTTTGGATGCAATTGATTTGTTGTTTAGATGCAAAGTTTCTGTTCTTGATTTCACTGATGTCATCCAGTCTGGCAGATACCGTGATCAAGTCCTTCACACTTGGTCATTCATACTTTTGAAGCATTCCTCATCTTTCTCAGTCACCCAGGGCAAGGAGAAATTGACATTGATAAGCAACTGGATTCAAATTATTTTGGTGAGCCCGATGATTGGACGGCATCTTTGTTCAACATTGGTGATGAATCTAGATACCTAGAAGCCCCATCACAGTTTTCCTATAAATTGGTTGCCTGATTAATATTTATCAACTCATACACAATCTTCAAAAATCATTGCCCAGATTGAACAGCCGACCAAGCAAAACAGAATCAGTAGTCTGAACTGATACAACCAACAAGGGAATGTAAGTCCGTAGGCTCAATGTATAGGACTTGTCGAGTCCAGCCAGAAAATGCAATATCTTGCCTGCACATTTCAAAAGCGAAGTGGGGTTGCTTGAGGTGCCCATAGGTCTTGTCTTGACTCGGATAAATTGACAGTGCTTGACCTGATCCGAGGAAAACCCTGGCAGATCTATGCGAAATTGACCTCAAGGCTAGTTTGATCAGCGACTAGTTGTATCTTCATGCAGTAATGGCCTCATCTAGATATTCCCCTATATTCCTTATTCCTTCCATCCAAGTGAAACTCCTCTCACACTGGCTATATCCCATTTTTCCTTCTGCCGAGTTAGATGCATACACACAGACAAATCTAGACTTGACACATTTCTGAGTTGACGGAAAGGATTTCATTGGGTAATGCTGGCGATAGACAAGGTGTAACAGACTGATCATTTGTTCTCTATTGATTCTGATTAGTTTCTCCGTTCTTTGTGCAAACGACTTATCTGGATGCAGTAGTCAATTATAATCCCCGGTTCCGATCCAAATTTGACCTATATCGAGAATCACGCCCAACTCGTGTCCGAGCGATGGACCAGTAACGGAGACCTGAATAGAATTTTGAGTTCAAATATTTTTCAGATTTGTCTGACATGATGTTTTTGCTCGAATTCTCAGATGAACAATAACCTGGAAAGTATTTTTTCACATAATAAGGGGAGCTCCTGGGCCAACCAAAATTAGACGTGGTGGAAACAATAATTACTATGCAAGGCCACTGCTAAGGGCTGCCATGAGGCCATATGTGAGGAGATAGGTTCTGTAGTCTCCGTAGCCAGGCCCAATCAGTTTTTTCAAGCATCTATTTCACAGTGCCCGAACGCAGTCCGTGCGGGCCCAAACGGTTGACAATCACTGATACGCAGGGAATGATGTGAGACAATGGATACGTAAGGAACGTGAGGTTGGACATCATAAATGTACCGTTCATGGAACACATTTGATCCACGAGGTTTTTCGGATATGGGGCCCTACCACAATGCACTAGACCGTCATACACAATGCGTTCCTGAAACACCACTTGATAATGGACTTAGGCGCACAGGCACGATGACTTGCATTGAAATTAATGCTTTGACCACCTGACCTGGTGCATTGTAGTTTTGTACCTTTTTGGTATTTGTTGCATTTGTCAATCAGAGTGTTTTCCACACTCCCTGTAAATATTCAGAACTCATTGTCCAAGGGAATACACATGTACATAATGGCATACATCATACACAAGTTGAGGCACATAATCGACATGCAATATTTGAACGAGATCAGAAAGGTATTGTGGCAAGTTTGAACGTAGTGTAGCTACAACAACTGGAGAAAGTCAGTTTACTCATCATCATCATCACCCTCATGCTCCTCCTCTTGCTCCTCCTCTTGCTCCTCCTCCTGTTCCTCCTCCTCTTGCTCCTGCTCCTCCTGCTCCTGCTCCTCCTGCTCCTCCCCCTCCCCCTCCTCCTCCTCCTCTGAGGACTCTTCCTCTTCAGTTTCATCGTCCAATACAAAATGCCTTTCATACTTTTCATATGCCTCGAACACTCCTGGCTTTCTAGTAGCCACGGCCAAGCTCGTTACTGCGAGCTTCCAAGCAAAGCTGATAACACCCCAAAGTAGATCATCAAAGATGCCTAACGCGCAAGTATTTTGCCAGATACCGTGCACGACGCTGACCTGACAAAACAGTGCTGGGACACTCAGCCGGCTGCCTATAAACCGTGCGAGTGATGCATGCTGCTCATTTTTGTGGATCATGACCATTGGGAGCGGCAATGGAATGAGGCGTTGGAGAAGGATATCGGGACTCCTCAAGTAAAGATACTCCAGAATAGCAGGGAAGGTTTTGGGTGAATGAAGGTATAGAGGGCGGATAGGAAGCGTGAACTGTCGAGATGTGGGGGTCTCTACAGGGTCAGCAACCTCAAGAGGTGGGAATGCTGGGAGCTTGGCACAATAAGCAGCGAGGATGAGACTGTGGACCGGATAAAGAGTGACTTTGGTCTTGGCCTCAGGGTCATTGGTGGGGCGCGGGCCATGAACGGCCATCATGTGAGTTGGCAAGACGCAATCGATGTCGTCCGTAGTCATGGATATTTCCTTGGGCAAGGAACCTGCACTCATGACGCTGTGGTCTTTGGCAGTGCACCTCTGCAAAGACATATACATGCTGTATGTAAGAATGAGTCAGCTGATAAGAGAAAGATTGTAAGGCGTCCAGCATACCCAGGTGAAATTGCAAATTTGATCAGGGTGTCTCGAATATAACCTACACTGGTGTCGACGAGCGATGGATCGACGGCTTCGATTGAAGCCTGGGGGACTTCCTCGTACTCAGGTAATCCGAGGTACAGTGGAAGATCGAGGGTCTTTGGTAGGGATTTGTCTTTGTCTAGTGTCGCCGAGTCCTTGTCCTCTTGTTTGATCTGAGGTGGCGGGGGACGGGCGAGAGCGAAAGTCATCATGTTAGTCGTTAACTTGATTATACTTTTACGCCTAGCCTGTTCAATGGTAAACTTAGTGGCCTTGGACCCCTTCTGGTGCATGTGCTTGCGGTTAGCGGATGCCTGGACACAAACCCGCATGTACCGCAGAGTCTGGCTCTCGAACTTGAGCGGAGCGCTGCTATCGAAGGCGGGACGCGAGGAGGAGGAGTTGGAGTAAAGGACCATGGCAGGAGAAAAGAGCGCTTTGGTTGATTGGGGGGAATGCACAAGGCTTTATAACCACCCAAGAACCAATCATGTAAAAATAGAAACATGGGTCTGAACCA
>Ga0153967_100467_pt1 | contig 15225 bp, 9 predicted proteins | sample TSFL051MetaG_FD_104688 | JGI IMG/M metagenome (GOLD analysis project Ga0153967, IMG submission 104688) | Attine ant fungus gardens microbial communities from Florida, USA - TSFL051 MetaG | ecosystem: Host-associated > Fungi > Mycelium > Unclassified | place: USA: Florida, Paynes | collected...
TAAATTGTATAGTCTTGAATTCTAAATAATAAATAATTTAGTAAAAGGCAACACTGATGTAAACGGTTAACAGTTATATCTCAGGCTTAGACCGCCGCTTATTCAATTAATAGAATGGTCGCTACAGACTAGTTCATCGGTGGGTGTTATAATTAACGCTTAATGTACACTCGGGGCGTTCTAACTACATAGTTAAAGTTACACCCTTTGTATTTCTACATTATTAGTATAAAATAGAGAGTACATGGTTATAAATTAGGAGATAAGCTATAAATAGCACTATATATAATTGAACGCATGGCAACAGTGATTACAAATCTTCTAAGTGCAGTTCCATGGATTGGTCAAGATCTTGTAGATTTTGTCTTAGGAAGTTTTTAAGTAAGTAATGAGACACTTAATCGATTTTTGTTTTTTCGCTTCATTATCTGCTACCATTTGTACTATCAGCACTACTAGCAATACATCTACTTACACGGCATGAACAAGGGAGTAATAATCCAATATGTGTGTCAGGAAATCTAGATAGACTGTCATTGCATCCTTATTTTGTATTTAAATTAATTGATCTAGTAACAGTATTTCTATTTCTACTTGGACTATGTGTATTTATTTTTATACCAAATGCTCTAGGACATTATTATATTCCAGCAAATCCAATGCAAACACCATCCTCAATTGTTCCATAATGATACCTTCTACCATTCTATGCAATTATAAGATCTATTCCCATTAAAATAATGGAAGTAGTAAAAATACTAGGAAGTCTTCTAATTCTTCTAATTATACCTTTTTTTGTTTTTGTTTCGATACATCGCGACTACGTGGAAGTCAATTTCGTCCATTTATATGATTAAGTTTTTTATAAAAAATTAAGTAAATAAAAGTATTTCATTAGTTCTAAGAGTATTAAAAATAAGTATATAAATGTATTTCATTAGTTTATTTCATCCTTATTATTAAAAAATATAAAAGTATTTTCTTAAAATAAAAACAAAAATATAACAGGTTACAAATGTATAAATTAAATAGCGATAAGTAAATACAAAAGTAAAAAACAAATCGTGTAATAAAAGTCTGGCAAAATGAACCAACACTTAAAATATAAACTAAACCTAAGTAAAATAAAAACAAACAAGTTAAAAGATTACACATAAAACAAAGAAACTAAGCAAAAAAGGTATAAAAGTTTCCACATATCTCAATAAAAATATAAACTGAAAGCCAAATAAAAATATTAAAAATATACAATAAAATTATAAAAAAGCGGAAAGTTAATCAATAAAACAAATTTTATATAAATTAAAAATAGTTACAAAAGTAAAAATAAAGAAAAAAGCAAAAATCATTTAATTAATTTAGAGTTATGAGTAAAGCATAAGATTTAATTAAAAAGTTTGAGCCTGCGGGGTTTTAAGTAATGGTCAAATATACTTTAGGCTTAGTTACCTAATTCCTACTTAAATATAAAGTCCCATAACCTAATAATTTTGGTAATAAAATACTAGGCTTTGACTTTTATAACTTCTAATTTTTAATTTTTCCTATATAATATCTATTTAACAAAACAAACAAACTGTAGAAAAAGGGGGTTAAAAAGTTATCTATTAAGATAATGTAATCTCTATTTTCAATATTATGAGTACAGCAGCAGAAAACTTAGTATTAGGGCAAAGACTCAAGTTGCTTCCGATAGAGCAAAACCTAGAATAGCATATGTAAATAGTTGCCCACGAAGAGAAAGATTTCGAGATACCCCTTGAATTAGAGCTCCAAATACTACTCCAATTACAACTACAGCTCCAGCTAGTCCAATTGCGGCTAGTCCTGAACCAATATATTTAGCAGCAGCAAGCATATTATTTTATTATATTGAACATCAATGTGCTGATTTTACTTTTATTTCAAAGTATTTCAGTTAACACTAATTTATAAACAATATCTAAAAGCATATTATACACGAATATATTCATTAACCTATATCTCAACATATTTATTTCAAGAATAGCTGGAATTGAACCAACATATATGATTTTGAAGATCACTGTACTACCGTTATACTATATTCTTATATTCTTATATTCTTATATTAAAGGTAAATTTTCATCATGAGGGATACCTATATTCTGCCTTGATAGCTTAAAGGGTTAGAGCGTGTCAGTGAAGTTTACAAGAACTAGGTTCGATGGCTGGACGTGGCACTTAAAAAAAAATAAATGCAGATATTCTCTACTGGTTTAGAGTTGCTCTGTAAAAGCAATAGCTATCGCTATACTGTTACGACGCCACAGCAATACTAATAGGTCGAAAGACCTCACACTTGTTCACATTAAAGGTGGCGGATTATCTAGTAGGTTATTATCCAACGAGGGTATGGCCGGTGGACTAGTGAATAGTACAAAGGTTTCAGCTGACGAAGTGAAAGTAAATCTACCTTCACTTGAAACTAATGTACGTTCCGTAGAATTTTACAAAATAAATGTAAACTTAACGCCCAATAGTTTAGCGAGAGCAAAAATTCATTTGAAAAATGGGTCATCGATAACGGGTTCATTTGTCAAGCGGAACACGTACGCGGTTATTATTGTGGTAAAAGGAATTTGTTTAGTATCGAATTTCGTTGTGAACTTACCCACAAACCGCTCCATTACAGAATTAAACTATTTCGTTAAACCGGAAAATTATATATACCGGATTACTAGTATTGTAAAAAGCGGGCACCCCGTAAAACACCTAATAGGTGATCGGGCTCTTCAGTACAAGAAGAGTGTAATTAGTTACCCTCTATATTCAAATCCTTTGGCCCATAATATCTTGGACGATAACGGGGGGGGGGGGGAAAAGATAGTCCCCCAAGCAAAGGCTCTTCGTAATGGTAGAGATAGGCTGAATGCGACACTGTTAGGCAGATACCGCAACTTCAATAACTTGAATTATTTATCTCGTGGATCGAAAGTAGTGAGAAGATATGCTTCTTCACTAGGAACGCGAAATAATGGATACCAAATAAAACTTTCACAAGTAGATTTGGAAGAAAAGGTATTCAAGGAACAAATGAAACTAGCGCTATTAGCTCAAGGATCGGATAAGAAAGCTCTATATAAATTACAGGAAAAATTAATAAGATCCTATAACTTTAGAAATTTAGCTGTCTTAAAAACAATTGGTAATAAAGGAGGTAAAACACCAGGAGTTGATGGTATTATCCTTCAAGGTGAAAAAGACATAGAGAATATGACTAGAAATCTTCTATAATGATTGAATCGCCCTAATGAATATAAAGTTTCGCCTACTAAACAAGTTTATATCCCTAAAGCTAATGGAGGGGAAAGACCTTTAGGAATACCCACTATAGCTGATAGATGTTTACAAAGTCTGGTTAAATTGATACTGGAACCCGTAACAGAAACTACTAGTGATCATTTCAGTTTTGGATTTCGTAAGAACAGATCTGCGAAAAATGCCTTAGCTGAAATCAGATACTCTTTGAAGGGAGATTATGAAAATAAATTCGCTCTTGATGCAGATATCAAAGGATTTTTCGATAATATATCACATGACTGAATTATGAGTAATGTACCTTTAAATCCGGTATGCAAAATCTTTCTAAACAAATGATTAAAAGCTGGATTCATTTACGCAGATAAATATGAAACTACCTCTCAGGGAACACCACATGGTGGAATTATTTCTCCAGTAATTGCTAATTTTGTATTAGATGGCCTCGAAACGACAGTATATAAAGCTATAGAATACTTCACAAAATCCAAAGCAAGAGAAAAAACTGTTAGATATAAAGACAACGAAGGTACAACTCAAATTAGAAATTTATCGGCAAGAATTAAAGTTGTGCGTTACGCAGATGATTTCGTAATATTTGGACGAAGTAGAAGAATGCTGCAAATAGTAAGAAATGATGTTAATGATTTTCTGAAAACGAGAGGTGTTTGATTATCTGAAGAAAAAACTAAAATAATCAATTTAAAAACAGAACCTCTACATTTTCTTGGGTACGTATTCAAATACAGGGATTACTGAAAACCTAACTATGGTTTTGTTAAAGAACATATAGGGGGAAAAGCAATAGCCATGTATCCTGATATTAAAAAGGTAAGGTCAATCATTGCTCGCCTAAGAAAAATTTATCGTGAAAATACTAATAACAACAGCTATAATTTGATAGCAAAATTGAATCCAATTATTAGGGGTTGATCTAATTACTTTAATTTAGGTAACTCGTCAAGGTATCGTGACTATGTAAGACAAGCGCTATACAGATTTTCCTGAAAATGAGCCTTTAAGAAACATCCAAGATGAGGAAAGAAAAGAATTGCAAAATTCTACTTCAAAGGAGATGATGGACAACAATTTAAGAAGCGTACTTGAGTATTTAGAGGCTCCAATTCTAGATATAAAAAAAATATGAACGGAAAGAAAATTTTTCTCGTGGATCCTACCAATATTGTTACCACAATGACAGCTATGGAATACTTAATTCCTAAATCTTTAAAACCGATCCACGCCTTTCATTCTGAAAAGGAGAAAGTGGTACAAATTAACTTAAAAGCAAGTTTAAAAAGTCAAGGATATTATGGTTCTATGAAAGAAAAATTAATGAAAAAACAAAATGGAATATGTTCAGTTTGTAATAACAAGTTAATTCGACAAGACCAAGAAACATTATTAATTCAAGACTTAGAAATACACCACATTCAACCTATCAGAAAAAAAGGTGAGAGACACAAAATACAGAATATGACAATTATACATAAATGATGTCATAAAAAAGTACATAGTGTCGAGAGCCATTCTAACAAAGGGAGTTATAAATAGTAAATCAATTTTATAAGTTTCCTACAGATTGTAGTCAGATTGAGCCGTATGTCGGGCGAGTGACACTTCGCTTCTTTGAGGGGATCTGGCCGTGAGGCTTTGTTCCATCTCTAGTGGTTCGACCCCCTGATCTGCAACTTATATTAAATAATAATATATATTTAGGACGTATGACTGACCCTGGTTTATAGTGTTTACCTTGAAAGTAAAAGTAATTTATTACCAAGAGTTCGAATCTCTATGCGTCCGGTTGTAAGCTATACTTTATCCATTTAAGTAAATTACGTAGAATACAACTACTTTAATAAATAATTATCTATAATTTAGACTAATACTAGACCAGCTATACCTTATATTAGTATAGTTAAATTTAATTAAAATTATGAATACACAAATTACGAGTCAATTTGATAAAACTCTATATTAGGCTTAACCTTTTTATCTTGTTACACCAAGTCCTTGACCACTACTCTCATCTTTTGCACTGCTAATTCTAACATCAGCAACAGTAATATACTTTAATGGTTATATAAATCCACTAGGACGATCAGGAATAGTAATAGTAAATATTTATTTCTACAGTTGGTGCTATAACACTATGATTTAAAGATGTAGTAACTGAAGAACATTTCTAGATGATCATACATTTTTACTAAAAATTAATCTAGCTGGGAATAACTCTATTTATTATTAGATAAGTATTTTTCTTTATTTCAGTATTTTGAGCATTTTTTTCATTCTAGTCTATCTCAAGCAGTAGAACAAGGTTAAGTTTGACCACCACTAGGAATTGCAACAATTAATCCATTTGAACTACCACTAGTTAATACAATTCTACTACTAACTTCAGCAGGTTCTATTACTTACGCTCATCATTCACTTATTATAATAAGTAGAGTAGGAATAATTATAGGTACAATTATAACTCTTGTATTTGCAGTACTATTTACAATTTTCTGTAAAGGTATTGAATACTCAAATGCCGGATTTTCTATTTCTGATGGAGTATATGGAAGTACTTTTTTTTAGTACTGGTTTTCATGGAATTCAGGTTCTAATTGGAACAGCAATTATTATAGTAGGATTTATTAGAATACTTAATTATCATCTAACATCACATCATCAACTAGGATTTGAAACTAGTATTCTCTATTGACGTTTTGTGGATGTAGTATGACTATTTCTTTTTATTACAGTTTATTGTTGAGGATCTTATCTTTAAAAAGGTAATATATATAAATCTAGAATAAATTCTCCCTTTTTAGTTAAAATTAGTTTAGTTTTTATAATAACATTATTCTTTATAAGGTTCTGTTGTAATGATGGTTAAAATATAATATCAATGTGCTAGTAATTTGAATATTATAATATATAATTTATAAGGTTCTATTATAATGAAGGTTTAAAGTCTAAAAGGCTCTAGATAATAATAATATATAAATTAAAAATAATAGTATAAACTACTTTTCTCCTGCTCCAAAACAAACACCCATCATACAGCATCTTGATTGATTTGTCTTCAATAGATTCAAGATATATTTAAGAAATTTGGATAAGCATTTCCACTCCATTTCAAAATAAAAAGATATTTCCATAATGAAGACGGAACATTAAGATATCATATTTCCATCGATGGGTCAAAGAAACTTCATAAAGGAACATTTGGAAGTACAAACCTTCTTAAAGTAGAAGATAATAAGATCAGAAGAGAAAAGGTATTATCTATTCCTAAATTAGTTGACCTTCATAGTGATTCGAAGTTAGGTATTTAAAAAACTTATAAGAGCCTTAGATTTAACTCTATATTTTTATTTCCAGTACAGTACATTCAATTAATTAAATTATTATCTTTAATTCCTCAAGATTTGAAGGATAGACTTATGTTTAGGCAGAAAGACAGGTGTCCGATATGTGATAAGAAATTGATTTACTGAAGTTCCTTATTAGCGTGAGAGACTAAGATTATTGAGAATACTCCTTTTTTAAATTTTTTTTTTTTAAGATTTATTTTATAAAGGGGGTCACCCCCGTTAATCATAATCACATTAAAATATCCCTTTTAAAACTAAACAATTGAATACAACGCTCTTACGTAAACTAAAAAAGACACACGACATAAACCTATTGGTACGGACTAATATCAGTGGATAAATATCATTTCGTTGTAACTACATGGGATTGAGATGCACTATTTTCCTTAAAAATAAAAAAGCAGTCACAAGCTACTATAAGCCTTTTTAATCCTCAATTTTTTGATTTTAATATTTGATTAAGTGGTATATTTTTTTTTGATTATATTAATAATAATTCATCAGAGTAAATAACCCAAATTAAAAACACATTAACAATTAAAAAATAATAAAATATTAGATTTAAAAATAACGTTTTCGAACGCTTGTAATTGTAATAACCATTAAAATATTATTTATATGACTGTAGTTTATCGTATTTTAAATTTAAATTTTTACTAATTCAATACTTAGCTTCTATTCTATTTTAGTTGCTGGTGCTACTAGTTATCGTGATCGATAAATATTATAAAATTACAAAAATTATATTCTAAATTAGTTGAACCTGCAAAAGATATTGTTGAGGAAGTACTAAGAGATCAAGCTAAGGAATATTTAAGTAGTCAAAGTAAATTGAATTAAATTCTTAAATTTATGAAAATTGGTAAAGTAACAGATTATCTTATGGATTTCCCTAATTTGATATTATAACTAAGTTAGATGTTTTTATAATAATTAATTATCTGAGTTTATTAAAGGAATTGCTCCTAATGTTAAGTTTACTGCTTATAAAACTTATAAATTTATTCAGAATAATGAACTATTGTTTGTTTTGATATATCTACTACTACGAGAGTAGTTTGTTTTGGTGATAGTAATTTTTGGAAAAATACTTTAAGTTACTGGAATCATGATAAATATCTTTATAGTAAATGGACTGATGTTTATATAAATGAAAATAAATTTACCAGAGAGGTATCTAATATTAAAATGACTATTGTTAATGGTCAGGTTAAATTATGGAAAAATTTATACAACTTGCCTTATCTGATGCTTGGTAAAATAGATAAGATTAATAATACTAAAATTGGAGCTATTGATTTAGAAACATATGGAAGCGAGAATGACTCTCGAGGTTTAGGATTTCATACAGTGTATGCAGCTGGAATAGCCTTACAAACAGGGTGTTATAAAGATTACTTAATTGAGCCTAATACAGGTTTAAATAATGGTGATGATATTTAAAATTTATTACTTGACTTATTCGATCATATTAATATGAACTAGAAAAAAAGAAATGGGTTTACATTATATGCACACAACTTAGGAAGATTCTATATTTATATTAAAGTCAATAGTAAAATCAGGTTACGCTATTAAGGCACAATGGCAAAATAATGATATACTGTTCATTAAAATAACTGATACAAAAAGAAAACTTTATGTAAAATTAAAGGATAGTATCAAAATGATTTCTACATCATTAGACAAAATGCTAAAAACATTTAATTGTGAAAATTATATAAGGTATATTCCCGCATACTTTTATGTGAATATAGTTTAAATTATGTTGGTCCTAAACCTGACATCAAATATTACTTCGATGATATTAAAATTAGTGAAACTCAACTTAATGGCTACAATAATTTACCAGATATATTTACAAAGAATGTCTAGCATATTTAAAATCTGATGTTCTGGAATTATTAGAAGCTAAGGTTAAATTTAGTTGACACTACTTTGTTAATTACGGATTTAATATGACTAGTTTTAGTACTTTCCCTAGTTTAGCTTTAGCTATATTTGCTCATTTTTACATAGACAGTAATCATACAATTTAATTGATTAAAGGGCCAATAGAACCTCTCTATTTTATAAGACATGCTTATTTCGGTGGTAATAGTAATATTTTCGTGGATAATAAACATATAATTATTCCTGACGGGTACCTCTATGTTATGTATTATCAATTCCCTACAGCTAAGCCTTTGCCGACTGGTAACCCCGTGTTCAATACTAATAATTATTTAATTTACTATACATTAGGTTTCGTATTTGCTAAATTTACTCCTCCTACCAGTGATGTAATACCTAATTTATTCATAAAAAGTAGAAATAAATATGGAACTGTATCTTGTCCTAGAGAGGATTTCTATTAATTTATCTCAACCGTAGATTTATAACAGGGGATTGAATATGTTACAAAGCTAAAATTCTATGTGGAATTAATTTTCCTGCTGCCTTTGAGGGTAATTAATTATTTGATTTGGTCCTTTTGTAGATAAATTTTATGATATTAAAAATACAGCTAAAGATAGTTTTTCTAGAAATATTGCTAAATTAATTTTAAATTCTACTTATGGTAAATTCGGACAAAGAGAACATGAATATTCTATTAGATTACTTGATAAAGCAACTACCGAAGAAATAGTACAAAAATATCATTATAATTATTTAACTAAAATATAAGAGGATTTATTTATAAATAGAACAGGACCAAAACTTAATGATAAGTTAAGACAACTTTATATTGATCAAAGTAATAATCCTTTATTAATGGATCTGGATAAGATGAAACCTAAATTATCTAAAGATAGAGGGATAATGTCTGCTGTGCAAATATCGGCTATGATTTCTGCCTATGCTAGACTATCTATAAATCCGTATAAAAATATACCTGATAACTTAGCTATTGCAAGTAATACTGATAGTTTAATTTTAAGAAAACCTTTAGATGATAATTTAATTGGTAAAGGTTTAGGCCAATGGAAGTTAGAACATAAATTTAAAGATGGTATTTTTATTAAACCTAAATTATATTGCTACAGAGACTACGAAAGTAATGAACTTATTAGAAAAGCAAGTGGTATTAATGCTTGTAAATTAAGTTATAATGATTATATTGAATTAGCTAAAGGTAATACTATTTCTACGGAGAAAACTGTATTTAATGTTAACTGGAAAAATTTAATTTTAGAGGTTATTAATATGAAAACTAAAGTTACTGGAATTAAGATTGAGGAAAAGACATTGAAGAATTAGTTATTTTTTAATTTTTAATTTTGAATTAGGTGTTCACGTTTTTGGTGTACCAAAAAAAGATATCAAAAAACTGTGACACTTAAAGAGTGAACACTTTGTATGATTTTTGTTATTACCTGGTAATTTGGATGGGGGTTTGGAACAGCATTAGAGAGGAGAGATATTAGCCTATAAAGTATTTGGAGGTAAACAGACCTTTAATAAAAGCATTTAAATCTTTATTTCTTTCCATGTAACCATTAGGTAGTGCAGGTATTGAAATAACTTTTTGAGTGTGTGTATTTATAACTTTCTCTTCTATTTCATTGCTATTACCCTCTATCTCTGTCTTTGATGAATTATTACCAATACTTGAGATTGTTGAAATTTCACCTGTATCATTTAAAACCATAGGTGAATAAGATTCAGTAGCACTTTTTATAGTTTGTGTTAAATGTTTGTGTAGTTTTAATAGATAACCTTCATCAGTAAAGTAAATATCAATAAAAGCACTTTTAACTAGTCTTTCCATTTTATTCATATTGTTCGGAGTACTAGCAAAACAATCATGTACTGTAAATACAGGTAAAGATTTATTAGACATACTACTAATAAGGATATGCACATTAGCTACATCCAATGAGTGAATGAAATTAGGCATAAAAGATCTTTTCATAGCTAGTTTATCCACAAAATAAGTGGGCAATCTAATTGTTGCAATCTTACTTGTTTTTAATATTTTAGCTTTAATTTTTCTTGATTCAAATTTAATATTTGTATACTTAATTATTAAACCAACAGGCGTTACTCAAGTAATAGGTAAACCTAATTCAATGAAGATATCTAACATTTTATCAAAGTATTCACCTAATGATCTCAAAGAAGGTAACTCTTTAGTTAAAACAAAGTAAACTATTTTAGTTAATTGACCAAATTGTTGAGGTGTTAAAGTTAAACCTTTCCCTGAGTAGGTAGCATGACTTGGTATTATAATATGTCTGTAGTTAAGTATCCATTTTTCTTGGAAATGTTCCATTAGATGTTCACCTATACCAGTTAAAGATATGTTGTAAGGTATAGTCATCACAGATCTTTTAATCATTTTTCTATCTAATTTTAGATCTCTTAATGTTTCTATCTCCGATACCCATAATTTGTCTTTAATTTTACCTAATGCATAAGTATAGAAATCTTGAGGGTAATCGTTAGAAGGGTCGCTACTGTTACTAAACACATTAACATTTCTAGCCAATTCTTTTTCAAGAGTTAAAGAAGCAATGTGCTGTATACCACTACAGCTAGCATCAAATAATATAGGATTAGAGATAGGAATATCTGGGTTATTAAGTGTAGCTATTTTAGCTATCATAGTACTAATAAATTGGAATGGCTCAGAGATTCTATTAAAATTCAATTCAAGATATTTTACTCAATCGCTATATTCTGGACCTGACTCTACAAAATCGTTTACTATGCCATATATTTTAGATAATCTTTCATTCCATGGTAATTTATCATATCCAGCTAAATTGGCTAAATAAATATTTAAACATTCAATACCTGTCTTGTTTAATTTTGCAGCATAATCATCACCGAATAAAAGTAAAGACCTTCCAATGTCAGCTGCTTGATAGCTAATATAACTACTTAGTGGATAGACTCTACCTCTAAAATCAACAAACACTGGTAAATAGAATTCAGTATCTTTATATAAACTAGCAATTGTAATGATATTACTATACATGTTGTATTTAGAATTACTTGATCTCTTATTAGATTTAATTTCTTTAGAATCAGTATCTAATATTTGTTGAAATACATTATGTCCATTAAATAAAATAGATTTAGGGTTATTCCATTCCATTAGTATAAACTCTAGCATAATTTTATTAATTTTAATCTTCATACTATTTAAATAATTAATACTATTATATAGATTCATATTCCCTTTAGTTTTGAATTTTTGATTATATTTAGTTTTAATTAAACTACCTTCAAATAAATAAAGATTAGTTGTAAGCGAATTAATGTAAGGTAAATAAATACCATTACCCTCTATTTTTCTAGGTTCAGTTAACATAGGTAACTGCAATAAATTTATACCAGCAACAGTTAACTCACTAGCAAATTTATCATTAATTTTTAAAAAAATGTGTGTTTCATTAGCAGCATCCTGAATCATATCCTCCTTGATTACCTCAGAGTTATCAGTAATTATGTGTAATAAAGTATCCCCTAAATGGTATAAACCAATTTTATCTACTGTATATAATTTCTCAATCAGTACCGATAAAGGTAATATCTTATTTAATTTTTTATTTTCATTTAATTTTAAGAATTTAATTAATCTAATGACTCTAGTACCTAAAGTAAAAACTAAATTAGTTCTTTTATGATTTTCAATAGAATCAGTTAATAAATTAATTAGTTGAGCAAAAGAAAAAGAAATACACTTCTCAGCACCTAAATACATAATAATTAAAATAACAATAGTACTATAAAAATCTTTATGATTAACATCCCAATTGCAATCATTAAGTAAACTAATTTTTTTAATTAACATATTGTAATTGTTAATACTATAATTACTAATAATATGATCATATCCCTCCTTTATCTTAGGCTAAACTTAAAGCATTCTTGTATTAGGGTTATCCGTATTCTTACTTAAAAAATCTAATTCATATTCAATTAAAGCTTTCTCTAAAGCAATTTGTTTATCCTCAATAGCTAAATTACTATCAAATATATAACTAATTAATTCAACTAATGGTGTATTTAAATTTTTATCTAAACTATAATCTAACCTATTATTATTATCAATTTTATCAATAATTTGTCTAAAAACACCTATATCTCTGTTATAATTCATAATAAATTTATTTTTACTTTCATTATCTATTTTATTAAATCTTGATAACAAACTATCTTTATTAATAAAAACTAAACCATGACTATTATTTTTAGCAACAGTGAACAGAAATACAGCTAAAGAATCATTCAAATTCATAATACTATCATTAACAATCTTAGTTATATTAACCACCTCATCAACATATAAATTATATTCATTAGAAACCCAATTCATCAAAAAAATGATTAATATCTTTAATACCATTAGAAAGAACCAAGTTAAAAAATTTATCATAATAATACTGACTATACTCTACTTCTCTATCAGGATGTTTTCTTCCTCCAACCTTTCTAAAGTAAACTTGTGTACCATAATTAAAACAATTAATTTCAATCTCATTTAAAATATTATTCAAATTATCATTATCATTAAAATTCTGATCCATCATAAGATTAAGTAAATTATTCACAACATTTAAAAAATTATTAAGTAATTCCATATCAACATTAATAGTTCTCACCTTTGTATTAGAAGCTTCCATAATATTGTAGTATAATTTAACAACTCTATCATTATTAAAATTCTTATCAGTAACAAAAGCCTTATCCTCTGATACAAATACCCCCTTATTACTATAATTAATAATATACTTAACAATACAATCAATAAACTCTTTACTAATACCAATAACTTCCAAACTCATAACAATAGTATTCAATAACTCTTTTTTCTGTTTTTTAGAAATAAATTTAATAAATACACATAAGTAAGAAACTAAATTAAAAAAGTTTTGATCAAAAATAGACATAACATTAGAATCAATAATATTTTTATTTAAAGAATATTTAGATATATTTTTAATATCCACATATCCCTCATCCTCCTTAAATGTAGCTAGAGTATTAAACATCTTATTTCCCATCACACTCCCAATTCTAATCTTAATATCCCTTGTATACCTTGAATAATAACAACTATCCCTATTAAAATAAATATCCTGTCAAAGGTCCTAAATAAAATCTTTATTTTTTAATAATTAAAGATTAACCACGATGGGAGTAGCCTCTTGATACATTGATTGTTAAATTTATTTTATTCCTTTGTTAAAGATATATTGATAGAACTAATATAAAAATATTTTAACATATTTACTAAAATTAGTGATGCACTCTGCGTATTGAAATATAGAGTGATAATGATTAAAGTTAGACATCTGAAGAACCTTAATCCAATTTAAGTAAATTTTGACGAACTAGTGAACAAGAGACGTAAAAAACAATTGCCTCTGTTTGAAGCTGACACTAAAACAACTCACAAGTTAAAAATAAAATTGATTTTTCCTTTTAATTTAAAAAAGACCTTATGCTTGGAATTTATAAAAAGATAATTTCCCTAGCTCAGGAATATAGACAATATACCATAAAACCAGACATATTGGAGACAAACCAAACACAGTAAATGCAGAAACAGGAAACAATTTAAACTCATCTAGATCATAGATTACAGGTTAAGTAAGAGAACAAGGGATAGCAACATCAACATAATATGATGAAAACGGATGTAACCCACCAACCGGGGTTTAAAATTTAAACTAATAGACTGATTTGCATCAAATTTTAAAGGATTCGTACAGTATCAACTATATAACTGTACCATGAATGTAGAAAAATAGAACAAGACTTTAGTTTAACCTAGGTTGATTTGAGCTAGATAGAAATAGCTTTAAAAAGTTAAGGATAAGCTATCACTTAGGTAATCCAAACCGAATCAGAAGAATTAAATAAGAAGAACTAGATTTAGACATCTTTAACTGTTTAACTATAGCAATTAACTCCTTATTTCACCAAATAGATAATGTTATATACAAATAGACAACACCCTATCGTAAAAAATCGAGGAGAAATTAAAAAAGTAAAAGAAAATAGTTTTATGAGTAAACTTTATTTTTGATATAGTTATACTTAACCACTTTATAATTTATATGATCTATTTGAGTTTTAGAAAGATTTACCTAGGACTATCTAATATTTTATATTCATATATTCTAACACTTAAAGACTGATTTAACACATCCAGGTTAATTATCTTCTCTATTCATCTTAGCGGTTTTAGATAATGATTTTTTTAATTATTTTATTGATTATATCTTAGTTTATCTTATACAGATAACATTCAGCATATATTAAATATTTTTTATATTTAGTTATGAGTTATTATATTTAGAGTACTTATAGGACGAACCTTTATGATTATCTTTAAATTTAGATTATTTCTGGTGATGGATAGACTAATTTTGTAGGTTAATTTACGAATATAGATAACCATCCTCTCTTTACATTATTTTATCAATCTATGAGGACTAATAATTTTTATTAAATTTAATAAAAAGAAAATAAATAAAAATTCTAATAAAAACAACCAATAAGTAAACCAATAAAATTAAAATTAACACAAAATAAAAAAAATAAATAAAAAAATATTAAAATAACTAAAAATACAAAAAAACAA
>Ga0153967_100473_pt1:0-5000 | contig 15054 bp, 10 predicted proteins | sample TSFL051MetaG_FD_104688 | JGI IMG/M metagenome (GOLD analysis project Ga0153967, IMG submission 104688) | Attine ant fungus gardens microbial communities from Florida, USA - TSFL051 MetaG | ecosystem: Host-associated > Fungi > Mycelium > Unclassified | place: USA: Florida, Paynes...
AGATACTTCTCGAAGTTGGATCTACGGTCGGGCTACTACCAAGTGCATATCGCGGAAGGAGACAAGCCAAAGACGACCTGGGGGGTTGCACAAGTAAGTGAAGGACCCCCGTAGGGCCTTTCTGAAGTGTGGCCCACACACATGGCCAGGGGGGAAAGAAAAGGGAGGGGGGATAAGGAGAGCCTTAGCCCTTAAAATAGAATCGAATTCTAAACCGGCGCGGCGCTGCTGGATGCTTCTGATCAATAGAACAGGAAGAGGAGTCAGCCAAAAAGAAAGACCACCAAAAGTAACGACCACCAAGATACGCGTAGTGATTCGATCTTTTGATCGCCCATTTTTGGAAAACCATTTTTGGGGGCTTCCGCCTTACACACGGAAGATTGGATTTCCTGAATCACGAGTCTTATATACTGTGTTACGATCACCTCATATTGATAAAAAGTCCAGAGAACAATTTGAAATGGAAATCAATAAAAAATTTCTGGTCATAAAAACAGAAACGCATGAATTGCGCAAGAAGTTCTTTCGGTTAAAACGCCGTGCGACTTGGAGGACATAAGACTTCTTGGTCAAGCCAAAAAGATTTCCGACAGAATGCTCCTACCCCACCATGCCTGGCCCTTTACCTTACCTTAAGAAGAAAGAAAAAAAAAGGGGGGGGGGGTATGAAGCGTGGGAAACAATGCAAGAAGTGTATGATACAACAGGTAACCTTAAGGAGTGGCGGCAAAGCTCTTGATTGATCAACGCGAGTGAACTGTGCTTAGACGCTTCGTAAAACCGCACCGATCTACGAGAGGAGCTGATGGATGAGTAGGCTTCCCCTTTCGATTCACGGAATGTGATCTGGGACACGATGGGAGTTTGCGTGCCTCGGTAGGAAAGAGATCACCGAAGTATAGCACAAGATCGCCTTTTCTTGCTGCCATGGGGTCGACCTGTAAACAAGGTAAACCCAATGGGAACCAAAAAACGGGGGGGTACCGCATTGGGCAGAAGACGATCCAAAAAGCGAAGGCTCACCCAGCTGAAGGAAGGAGCTTTTGAAGCTTACCTTATTATTAGAGAAAGAAAGGGAAAAGGGGCAACCTTTCTTTCTAATAATAAGAAAGGGGGCGAGATAGGCGACAGGTAGCTTGCTTCCAAGCCGGCCCGGCCGCGAGGAATCAAGAGATCTTTTCCGGTGCTGACTTGGATCTCGGGTGACGGAAAAAGGCGGCCAGAAGCGACGAGCAGTCGCGGTCGAAGCTTGGCTCTAGCCGATAGGCTAGCAGTAAGCTTGGCTACAGCGAAGCGCTTACCAAGCGCGAAGGAAAGGGCCTTCGCCGCTTGAGCCGTATGCGGGGGAACTCGCATGTGCGGTTCTTAGGGGGGGAGAGCTAGTAGGAGCCATCCTATCCCAATAGCGTATATTTGGAGCTCAATATGAAATCCTATTTTCTTGCAAGACCCGTTCGGATAAGGGAAAACTCCAGAGATTGCTTCGAAGTAAGATCCTTGCGTTGACCCTTTCCTGAACCGGAACCGCGGGGGGTGAGAGGAAAAGGGGATCCAAATGCCCCATCAATAAAGTGAGGGCTCTCCGGACCTTCCCCACCCCCTTTCCATTCTTCCTTCCCCTCTCACTCCCCCTTTTTCAATAAAGAAGCCCCGCTACCTAAGGGGCCCCCCCTCTGATAAGGAAGGAAACGAAAGAATCTCCATTTTATGACAAATCCGGTCCGATGGCTGTTCTCCACTAACCACAAGGATATAGGGACTCTATATTTCATCTTCGGTGCCATTGCTGGAGTGATGGGCACATGCTTCTCAGTACTGATTCGTATGGAATTAGCACGACCCGGCGATCAAATTCTTGGTGGGAATCATCAACTTTATAATGTTTTAATAACGGCTCACGCTTTTTTAATGATCTTTTTTATGGTTATGCCGGCGATGATAGGTGGATCTGGTAATTGGTCTGTTCCGATTCTGATAGGTGCACCTGACATGGCATTTCCACGATTAAATAATATTTCATTCTGGTTGTTGCCACCAAGTCTCTTGCTCCTATTAAGCTCAGCCCTAGTAGAAGTGGGTAGCGGCACTGGGTGGACGGTCTATCCGCCCTTAAGTGGTATTACCAGCCATTCCGGAGGAGCAGTTGATTCAGCAATTTCCAGTCTTCATCTATCTGGTGTTTCATCCATTTTAGGTTCTATCAATTTTATAACAACTATCTCCAACATGCGTGGACCTGGAATGACTATGCATAGATCACCTCTATTTGTGTGGTCCGTTCTAGTGACAGCATTCCCACTTTTATTATCACTTCCGGTACTGGCAGGGGCAATTACCATGTTATTAACCGATCGAAACTTTAATACAACCTTTTCTGATCCCGCAGGAGGGGGAGACCCCATTTTATACCAGCATCTCTTTTGGTTCTTCGGTCATCCAGAGGTGTATATTCCCATTCTGCCTGGATCCGGTATCATAAGTCATATCGTTTCGACTTTTTCGGGAAAACCGGTCTTCGGGTATCTAGGCATGGTTTATGCCATGATCAGTATAGGTGTTCTTGGATTTCTTGTTTGGGCTCATCATATGTTTACTGTGGGCTTAGACGTTGATACCCGTGCCTACTTCACCGCAGCTACCATGATCATAGCTGTCCCCACTGGAATCAAAATCTTTAGTTGGATCGCTACCATGTGGGGGGGTTCGATACAATACAAAACACCCATGTTATTTGCTGTAGGGTCCATCTTTTTGTTCACCATAGGAGGACTCACAGGAATAGTCCTGGCAAATTCTGGGCTAGACATTGCTCTACATGATACTTATTATGCGGTTGCACATTTCCATTATGTACTCTCTATGGGAGCCGTTTTTGCTTTATTTGCAGGATTTCACTATTGGGTGGGTAAAATCTTTGGTCGGACATACCCTGAAACTTTAGGTCAAATCCATTTTTGGATCACTTTTTTCGGGGTTAATCCGACCCTCTTTCCCATGCATTTCTTAGGGCTTTCGGGTATGCCACGTCGCATTCCAGATTATCCAGATGCTTACGCTGGATGGAATGCCCTTAGCAGTTTTGGCTCTTATATATCCGTAGTTGGGATTCGTCGTTTCTTCGTGGTCGTAACAATCACTTCAAGCAGTGGAAATAACAAAAGATGTGCTCCAAGTCCTTGGGCTGTTGAACAGAATTCAACCACACTGGAATGGATGGTACAAAGTCCTCCAGCTTTTCATACTTTTGGAGAACTTCCAGCTATCAAGGAGACGAAAAGCTATGTGAAGTAAAAGAAGAAAAGGTCGCCGACTGCTACTAAGAACCTAACAGAACTTTTCAAAATGTGGGTTCTAAAACCACTTGTGTAGGTCGGGGTTGAGAATTGGGGGGCCGACGAGGCTAGGGCCCCATTTTCCAGCAATGACCGGTCAAGGTCAATCAAAGTGGGGATTCACAGATGATTCTCAGCATAGAAAAGATCTTAACAAGTCTGATCACCATTTATAGAAGGATTGAACGGCGAATTGATCATCGACTCAAGCACGTATTGCCAGCTTCACATTACAACATGTCTCCTGAAAGGTCAACAAAGGGCGCCTCCCCCCACTGTCTAGGAGTAGAGAAGAGAGCACCTTCACCCGGCAAAGCACTTATTTCCTGCTTGGCCAAGATGTGTTAAACGGAACCTTCTTCAAAAATTTCTCTAAAGGCGGATAATGGGACTACTGGTCTGCTGCTTTGACTTTTTCTTTTTCCAACTACTGTGACGAAAGAAAGCAAAGAAACTCAGCTTCTTGCAGGTCCCAATAAGCGGGTAATTTAGGTCTACTCGTCAAGTAAAGCCTCACTTTTTCAACGAAGACCAGAACCGATTCAATCAATGCGACGTCGTCCCACCAGTCAAAAAGGAAGGAATATTCTGAGGCGGGCAAGGAAGGAAGAGAGCATTACGAATTGCCCTATTTGATCTAGTAAGGGGAAGCATTAACGGCTTTCTCATGTTTCCGATATCGGTTGTGGACTTCCGATATTCTCCGATCCCGTATGCTTTCTCTATCGTGTATGCTTTCTATATGTGTTGATCCGTTAAATGAAGGTAAGGATAGGATAATTGGCTGGTTGGTTTGTTCACACAGGCATGATAGTACTCAACTGCTGCAAACTAGTAAGGATTGTGCCTGCCATCAAATTCGTGCCGCATGGCGGGATTACTCTACACTCTATAAATAGAGGCTCGATAAGCCTTCGAGCTCTAAAAGAAAATCGAAGAATTTTTTGATTAGCACGGTTGATGAACTATGGCTATTGCAGAAAGGCTCGCTCAAGTTGGAGAGGAGATAGAGCAGGTAGAGAACGACCTGCGCGACCGCCGGAGACTCTTAAGAGCCTTTTGGAGACACCTGCCCCCGGAGAGCCCTGCCGTCGTAGGAGACCGCATGCGCGCGGCGGAACAGGGAATAAGGGACCTCGAGAGGAGGCTACAAATGCTGCGAAATGAGCAGCAATCGCTCATTGTGCGGGCGATCATCCTCGGTGACCAGAGAGACTAGAAGAAAGAAAAAAGTAGTTACAGTCTCTTCCGTCTACTGGTTTTTCCAATTTCAGGCCTAACCTTTGACTTATTCCAGTTTCGCAAATAATGTAGTTAGCATAATGCTTTTGAAAGAAAGGCATATGTGGTAGTTTATGTAGTTACCAAAATCAAGTAGTTCTAAAATGTTGGGTTGGGTAGCCCTATTAGTTGTTGTGGGTCAATGATGCTCGAGCATGTACTTGTTTTGAGTTCCTATTAATTTAATATAAGTTTTTATGGATTGATCACAGGCGGTTAGAGCAGGCCTTTACTAGATAGGGCAAGCCGTAGATCTAGCTGCTGATAGATGCAGCGGTTATGGAGTTGGATTAGAGCGGTCAGGCCTTACTCCATTCGCTTTGCTCGATATAATAAGGTTTAAGAATTCCTACGTGCCTTTGAGTAGCTAGTAGTTCAATAGCG
>Ga0153967_100473_pt1:10000-15054 | contig 15054 bp, 10 predicted proteins | sample TSFL051MetaG_FD_104688 | JGI IMG/M metagenome (GOLD analysis project Ga0153967, IMG submission 104688) | Attine ant fungus gardens microbial communities from Florida, USA - TSFL051 MetaG | ecosystem: Host-associated > Fungi > Mycelium > Unclassified | place: USA: Florida, Paynes...
TTCCAGCGTCCTTTGCAGATAGATAAACTTCTTTCCCGGGTGCACCTTGTCTGCACAATACCACACCACAAAGTGATGCGAAAATGAAAACAACGGCCAAGATGAGAGCCCGCGTCTGGTTCGTTTTGCACAGGCTCAGCTCCGGACAACCTCGCTGCTTGTTGCGAGGGATGGCCCAGCAGATCTGCTAACGGCCAAACTAAACTCGAGTGACTAGTTGAAAGCTTCGCTTGAGTTGGTGTTCACAAAGAGGATCCAGCCTGAAGAACTAGGGCTCAAGAGCCTCTTCCTCACTAAAGTTTCGCATCTTGTCCCGCAGCTCATAGGCTAACCTTGTACCCTCCTGGTGTGATCGACGTCACTCACATCTTTGATCGGCCTACTCTTAGAAGGGCCTTAAAAGAAAAGGCTTCTTTAGTTTTAGGCGAACAAAAGCTGACTTGAGGGCGGCCCGGCCCCCCTTTACTAATAAGGGGGGAGTGTGCTATTTCATTTTTTATTATAGGAAAGAGTCTTTTTGGCGCTTTCTATGAGCCTACTTCAATTAAGGCGCGTACTGCCTACCAAATGCGAAGTCAAGCATCCTGCTGAGGTTTGATTTCTGAATCCATACCCTGGGAAAAAGAGTTCATCTTACTCAACAAGCTGAGATCTTGGAGTAAGGGCTGCTTTTGTTGGGGTCGGTTAAAGGTAGGCTTGAAAGGCTTTTCCAAATCCATAGGATGAAGAAGAAGTTCTTCCACCGGTTTGACTCCGTTCCTAGATCTTTAAAGGGAAATAGCCCTATATCTTTAGCTTCCATTTCCCCATCAGATGCTGTTCTAGTTTCTCGGAAGGGGTATGGCTCCTGGTGCCTACTAAGCTCATAATTCCTGGTTTCGTGTATGAATGCTTCTAGATTAGTGTTTTGATTTAGTGGTAAGTGAGCCTGAAGTGACTCTACTATTCCGGTCTCCGAGGAGAAGTTTGCTTACTGGGGTGCTTGGGCATGCTTTGTCTGCTCTGAGACGTGCTCCTCCGAGTGCCCACGTTGGATAGGGCCATCACTTTAAGCTTAAGCTCGTAGGTCCCCCTTAATTGAAGTAGGCTCATAGAATGGGATCACAGATAAAAATTCCTATCCGTCTTTCATTGACGAGTTGGAAAAATGCTTTCGACGCAAGTCAGGAGCCTTATTACTAGATTAGGGGAGAGGTAATCGGCAAAAGAACCCTCCCCTCTCATTGGTTGAAGACCAAGGTCAGTCTTCGATGTCTTTCGGGATGCTAGTTTGCTGGTCTTCTGGAAGAGTTTTCCGCTGTGCATCTATCTCCTTCGCTGAGATAGGGTATATTCAAAGAGAGCGCGACTCCTGCTCATCAGTAGTCACCCAATTATGCAATCCGAACTACTGTCCAAGCCCTATTAAATAAGGGGTGGGTGGGCTTGGAAGGAGGAATCCGCTAAGGCTAGGCACCTTATTCAATCAAAAGGTAGAGATTCATCTTTCAAATGGCCAGTGGAAGAATGCCCTGTGGCACTTTCGGAATAGAGTAGGGTGTTAGGGAGGAATTGGACAAAGCAAATGCCTTTTTGTTTACATGGGATTGATGCCCGGAAGAAAGTAAGCACCGTAGATAGATATAGTGTAAGCAAGCAAGGGGGCGAAGCGGTAAGCAAAGATCAATTGAGAATATAAGGATAGGTTGTAAGCTACGAATCACGAGTTATGGGTTCAGCTATTTCTTCCCTTCACGTAAGAGGCAGGATTCTATCCCTTCAAACCTGCCTGTGCTCAAGTCAAGTAGAAATAGGGTGGTTAGGGAGGGTCGATCCATCAACGGATCCAACAACAGATCAATCCTCACTCAAGGAATCCCCCTTTACTAATAAGGGAAAGAAAATAGTATATGACTAAGATCTGTCTTTTGATGCGGGAAAATGAGGCAAAGAAGCCTTCTATAATAGGGGCAGGCTCTTATGATTAGTAAGAGGAAGGTAAGTTTACGCTCTTACGACCGGAAGCGAAAAATGACTTGACCTTTAGACTTTATCAGAGGAAGGAAAACGAAAGCTCCGAGGAAGCCCTTGTAGCTAACCGGGGAATTCGATCTTTTGGGAATGGGGGAGTTCATTCAGGTAAGAGTTCATTCCGGCATAACTTGGCGCAAGGAATTTGCTCGTTCCGAGCGGGGTTCGACGTTAGTTGAAGTTGACATTGAGTCGCGCACTTCCTGGAGTGGGGAGTGAATTCATGCGTACCTCAACGCAAGGATTGAATTAGCTCATCTCGAGTTACGTGAGTGAACTTTCGCTTCTTCTTACTTTGGTCGAAATCTTGCATATTCCCTCTTTGGTCGATCAGTCAACCTGCCCCCCCTATCGTCTAAGGCTTTGGGCAGCTCCAACTGCAAGATCTGGACTGGGACCATAGCTTTAGAATTGTGATTGGATTGACGCTCGGCTCGAACCCTTTTACTGTAGAACTGGAAGATCAGCTCTCCCCTTGCCTTTTCCCTTTCTCTATCTCTAGGCTCAAAGCCCAATCCTTTCATTCATTTAACGGAACACATTCCATTGCTGTTACCATTCCATCCCTGTTTAGGTTGAATACCGTACCAATCCATTCAGGTTACGGAAAAAGAAGACTTCCACCTATTACCAAGAAAGAGAATCATGCCTTTTTGATGACATGACAAGAAATCCTTAAATGAAAGCAAAATCGTGGATCCACAAATCCGTTATCTCCTCGTGCCGCTTCTGGGCGAAAATCCAATCTTTTAAGTGAGAAAGTCGTTATCAATACAATTATGCCGCCGAATACAATCACTTTGAAGAAGTCGCAAGTGCGGGTTCAGTTCAAATGGGAAGTACGAAACACTCAATGGAGAATAGGGATCGCTATGCCGAAGAAAAGAGAGAGGTTGCACCAAGAAATGGAGAAGATAAGGTCATACCAAGGGTCATAGCATGGGTGTGAAAGCCGGCTCCCCTCTTGTAGTGGTTCTTTCGGCACTTCCAGTCAGGGCCTGTTCACCATTCCAAGCAAGCCCGATCCGCTCATTCACAATTGGTAGACGTTCCATCTGACGGGAGCTGTGTATTAGAAGATTGAACCATTTGGTACGTAAGAGCTCTATTCTCCGTGACATTGGCAAGGGCATTCCGTCTTCCTCTTGCTCTCAGTTCTGGGGGCTTGAACTTGGCTCAGTCCAGTACACATCATGGTACCGATAGCTTCGAAAGAGTCCGTCCGTCAATTCTACTTTTTTCATCATTCGGGGTCCCCGGCTGGGCTGGTTCGATGGCTGCATTGGGGTGAAGATGGAGTTCCCATCTGCCCAAGTGGAGTCAAGGCCAAGAAGGAAGATCAGTCCTTTGAGGCTCTAGCCCGGGCTGCTGTATAGGGTCTAGGGCTGTAGTTCGGTGGGGGCGGAGTAGAAAAGGAATGGAATTGAGTTGCTTGTGTGTACTTTCCGCACCTTTCTTTCTGGTCCAGTGATGCGTCCAAGGTGGGGTAGAGGCTGGTCGTAGACCAGAAGACAACAAGTTAAGATATTCGTAATACTGAAATCGAGAAAGTGATGCCTATCGACCTCAGACCCTACTATCGACTGGGAGAGTTTCCGGAAGAAAGATTCCAGAAAAGCGGAAGAGCAACTATCAGGAGAGCTCCTAGTCAAGCAAAAGAGAGACTGAAAGCTATTCACCGGATTGACTGACTTGCTTTCCTCCCTGATTGGCTTTCTATCCTGGAATTACTTCCCGAAGGAAACTCCTAGCTCAACTAGCGCTTCGCACCTTGCTTGACTGCCTTTTCACACTCATACTAGGAGTCAAAGAATGAACTCTTTACTGAGCTATTGCATAAGAGAGAGCAGAGCTCTTTCTTTAGTATGAGATATCCTCCCACATCCGATCATGGTCCATCTACTTCTTCCTCTATTGATTCATGTGCTATATGCTTAACGCAGGGAAGTCGGACTCTATAAATTCCTTTTCACTGGGAACAACTCCTGGTTCATTAGTTCAAGCGGAATCCAATACCTGTAGTGCCTCACTTTCCTGAAAGCAGGAAGCACCGCATTCTTCTTATTATACGAATACAAGCTGCTTGCTTATCGGCTGTTGTCACAATTGAATCAGAATTAGCTACGATAAAAAAGAATATCGTATATAGTCACAGGCAACATAGTGGCTGTGACGTGAACAGCGCTTCGCTCCTCATATAGGCTGCACCGTGCTGACCCATTCCCATTCAATCTGTAGGGAAAACTCCTACCGCCTCTCTTCCAACTAGAATGCTTTTTTGCAGTTCTTGTTTTGTTCCTCATTAAGAAGCACACCGGGCTTGCTTAGGTCTTCGGAATACGCAAGCGGTGTGTCTTTAAGAATTTTGAATTACCAACGCCAATAAATGAAAAGAAAATTTGAAATCTGCCAGTATGGAACACGACTATATCCAACGTATCCCGATCGTTATTCACCCAGCGATTGGATTGAGATTTCCATTTCGGAATCTTCTCCATCGGAAAAAACGGATTCTAGTGGGGCCCCCCAGGTATCCAATAGTTCGGCTTCTGAGGCGTCCACTGAGGTCCTAAATCGGCTGACTTCTTCTTCTCCAAAAGATGATCTAAGTGACGCATTTTTCAATATTTCTCATTTCTTTCAAGCTAGAATAGAAGAAATAGGGGCTGACTTGCCCTGCTGCTGGTCTATCGAACAATTTACCCGAATGGTGATTGGGGAAGAGGAGGTGCGAGACCCCTCTTATCTAGCTGATGTCTACTCTAACCTTTTAGAGTGTGGATTTCATAGTGGCTATTGGGAGCAGGCTTTCGATTATATAACTTTACTGTACGGGTTTATATAAAAATATACATAGCAGCTTAGTTCAAATGTTTTCTAATTTTATTTCTTTTTGTCCGGGGGCCACCGCATATCGTATCAAGCTATTGCATTGTTTGCCTCAATGATGGCCTTTTTGATTTCATCCGTATTCTGATCGAAGAAAGAAGGTTGAACTTTCATAAAGCAAGCACCTCTTTCACATAATAAAATGGAGGCGGGCT
>Ga0153967_100474_pt1 | contig 15047 bp, 6 predicted proteins | sample TSFL051MetaG_FD_104688 | JGI IMG/M metagenome (GOLD analysis project Ga0153967, IMG submission 104688) | Attine ant fungus gardens microbial communities from Florida, USA - TSFL051 MetaG | ecosystem: Host-associated > Fungi > Mycelium > Unclassified | place: USA: Florida, Paynes | collected...
AATCAACAAACATAATAAAATAACTCGGCAGTTAAAAGCGCAATCCTTTAAGTAGGGTTCCTATAAGACAAGTATTATAGCAAGTTAATCACTAAACAGGAAACAGAAAAAAATAGATCATCTCCTATGTCACTAATTAGGCCTAACTTTAAACTATTAACGAGCTACCACGTAAGCATCTTTCCCTTATCAAGGGTCCATTAAACAGATGGGTCTATGGTGAAGGGGTTAATACCTAAGCCTATAATGGATGAAAATCAATTGCCTGTGTTGCAAAAACGAAATTGAGCAAATTCTGTGCTCTTTCAATAAAGTCGTCATTTAACAAGAGAAAGACGATATAAAAATAATAATAGTAATATAAGATATAAAACAAAATGAAAAAAAACTATGCAAAACTCTTATAGCGGCGTTGCTCCTTGCAAAAATTAACTACTCTTGCTTCAATCTACCCTTCGGGGTATAGTTATTTTGATTGCTCAATAAAGAGATAAAGAGCTAAACCGTATGGGCCTGGTTTAACAGTGTATAATAAGTAGAGTACAATACTACGAATAAGAGCTAACAAAAAAATATTAGAACTACGTAAACGACTAACATACCAACTATGAATAACCCTTTCGTAAAGTTACCGGATTGTATAAAGTTAGGGTTAATAAAATTTGGCGGGAAATCACCTTGTCTATTAAATAATATGATTAAAACAAAAAATGAAATAAAATCCAACTTTCGAAATAAACGCATACAAACCACCCCATTATTAAATTTATAGACTGTCAACTAACACAACTAAGCGAAAGTCTAATGAGAGGAAACTAGCAAAGATTCTGGCTAATAGGAAAATTTCTTATACACAGCCGAAGCATCAAGGTATTGAAGTTCCATTAATTATTTGCCTGATGGCATATTTAAATAAATCCTATTACGACGCATAAAGCTATGATCTGGAGCAGATAAAAACTGAACAACCAAATCTACTCATACCTTTTAATGGAAATCCCTAAACCAAATGAACAACTTTAACTAAGGTAGTAGCGTAGCTACAAGAGGGTAAGTTTATCTCTAAGAGGTTTAAACGGCCTGGTCCAAATGTACAACCAAGTATATGAACATCCTAGTCATCATGGATTCGTTAAAGGCAAAGGAACAACCTGACAAATACATGCTTAAGTATTAGATTCCCCATACATCTATGAATTAGACCTAAAGAAATATTTTGATAGCATAAATTTGGACTACCTAAGGAAAACTATATAATACCTAGACTATCCCGAAGATATAATATCTATAATAGACGATATAAATCGAACTCAACCAGAATTGGGAATTAAACATGATCTAACATGATAAAGTCCCAAATAATGTGTAAAAAGACGAAATATCTCATAGAACAGGAATTACCCTGAGAAGGTAACATTAAACTTACACCAACTAAGTGTGAGACCCTACTGTTAGTATCACAAAGTCAATTAAGGGAGTAAAATATACGCATCCATGGCTTAACGAACATAGTATTAAAACGAGCTTTAAAAAACTACCATCAGAAGTATCAATAGTCCATTACGCGGAGAATTTGATGGAATACTTTATAGCAACAAACACTTCAATCCCGAATAGTTATTATCCTTACTGCAAAACCGTAATAAAAGCCATTTTTACAAAAGTAATTGGATAAGAGAAAACGAAGAATGGAAATATAAAAAGGTGATGGGAGTAATCGAAGCCTAGGAATTCCATCCCGAGCCTGAGGATTAAAATTAGAGGTCTTAATGGCCTTCTACTAAAATTTTTAGGAATAGATTTAAACCCCTAATCACTCCGGATTTTACAGCTTGATCTTTAAAGGAGGTGAACTGTTCGATGCTAATATAATTCTAAAACCCTACCAATTAAAAGAACAAGGGGGTGAATATGTTATGTAACTATACGACAAGACAGGAGAAATACCTAGATAACTATACATAGAATAAGGAATTCCATTTACCGAATGGTTAACTACTCGATACCGCGATTAGTGATGTCTCGTCTATATAATGGTAAGACCGACTCCGAACCAATAAAACAAATTTTTAAACTAACCTTCGAAGATCTTAAATGAGCCGATATACACCTGATAAACTGGAAAAACATCCCTATATATTAAATGATAAAGACAAAAGTAAAAAACAAAAAACAACAAAAAGCCAAGGGTTGCTTTTTAAAAATCTATATATAAAATTTATAACCAATTAAAAAAAGAAAAAGGTTTTAAGTAAAATAAAATAGAATAGAATAAGCAGAATAAAAACCACATTAAGAGTGGAAAATTTTCTTACTAATTATAGTAAATTATTAAAGTTATTGATTATACTACTAATATTTCGTGATTATACTACTAAAAATCATTAATTTTATTTAGTTTTAAACTAAAAGATAAAGTATCTTCCAATAGAAAATAGATTATTTATTTTTCTCTTAATTAATACAAAAAGGAAGAAATATTATTAAGCTAGAGTGATATCAAGAATCAATATCGAATGAAATTGGAATTTGGAGAACCAACTTTAGAAAACTAAAAGTTAGCTTTAATTAGTGATAAATACAAAAATCAAATCAGAGAGTGCTTAAATGATAATACATTTATATTTAAATAAATAATAATAATACGCGATAAAATCTGTAATGGATCATCAAAATAGTAATAATTTATCACATTCGACTACGACCTAGTTGTTCAAACTAAAGCTATACTCTGATTTGAATAGAATCTTAATCAACTCTGTTACTTGGCTTTTACTCATACTTTTTAGAAGAAAATACTTATATATTGGAAGTTGACTATAGTAGTTTAACCGATAAAATAAAGAAATACTTATATATAATAAGTAGCCTATATAATTTTTATTAGTAATAATCACACCACAAGTATATTAAGTAACAAACTATTAACTTCCTACCTTAGATAAAGTATGTAAGAGGTAAATTGGATTAAATTTTGGATATCTGTTTTAAATATTATCATTCTTAACATAATTTGACCACACTGCTGATAATTAACCCTGCAAATAAAGTAGTTAAAAATATAAAGGACAAAATCCGAAAGACAATTGCTGGAAAACACTGAAATAGCTAAAATTATTTATGAACTTAATCCAGTGCTACGAGGATGGGCCAACTACTTAAGAATATCTTACCACTCTCAACAAACATTTATCACAGTGGGACACTCTGTCTGGCAAATGATGCAATGGGTAGCGATAAAACATCCAAATCAACCGATAAACGATGCAGTATCTAAATACACCGAAAAACAAAAATCCATCCAAACACAAATGAGTGTGAGGAATTGAAAAAGCAAACATGGATGTAGAAAACCGAGTGGTGCTTTTAAACTTATATGAAATTCGACCTAAAACCCATCCATTACTTAACTAGTAAAAATCCATACCTTGAAGAACACAAGGAATACTATGATAAAAGGGCAGTGAAACAATTCGACGCTAAATTTAGAGAACTTATACTTAAAAAACATAACCACCTATGTCCAATATACTATGAAAGTCTGCACAACGGAGAAAATCGAACTACATCACATAAAGCCAGTTAAAGAGGGTGGTAAATACACTGTTTCAAACATAAAACCCTTACATCAACTATGCCACATTAGCATAACACATGCAAAGAAAAAGGAAATGAAAAGGTAACAACCAAAATACATTGTCAAACGAGCCATGACCAGATAAAAACCGTGTCTTTGTCACGAATAAATGATTGACCCGTGTACGCTGATAGTAACACGTACTGTTATTAGGAGGGGTTTGAAAGCATGGGAGGGCCTACCTATTCCAACTAATTTAATTTTACTAAAATATTTATACAATATAAAGTTGGTTAATCAATGATAAAATAATTTTTATAAATTTACCTAAAGCTACACACTTATTATATCTCACACTAATAAGAACCAATACAAAGTGTAACGCATTATACACTAAAGCTTTATTAACTTTTGTAAAATATACATTCAAATAAAACTTGTGTTAAATTTAACACACCAAATATTTCATGTAACATCTATTAATGACAAGTCTTGAATAAAATCTGTGTAAGGTTAAAATGGAATTAAAATCTGGTTATCTGTTTAAATATTATCATTCTTTACATAAATTAAGCACAGTGTCTATCATAGATAGGATCATTAAATGGATCTAATTTAACTAAGAAAGTATAAAAATACTATTCAATAATTTTCTATAGCTAATTAGTAATTATTCAAATTATTCCATGTTATTGTAACTTTACAATGTGTCAGCTTTATAAACTTATCCTAAATTTTATTTTAACTATACTAGTACTAAAGTAAACACTTTGCTTCAATTGATATAAATTAACAATGTCTAAATAAATTTTATTGTTTAAAGTGATGGTAGAACAATGAGCTCTGTATTAAAGTATATTAATAATAGGGTAAATAAACATCTGAGTTAATTAAATTAACTGTCAATTAAAAATTGATGTGTATACAAGTATATAAATACTTACAAACCTTAGTAAAAATCGGATTACAATTTAAAATAAAGTTATCAAATAGTTTATATAAACTGATCTCATCAACTTATAGTGTATTAGGCATTATATTCTATAAACACTATTATAAAATCGATAATGTTAAATGTTTAAATATATTTTAATGTCTTAGCTTAAGATTTCAAAATGAAATTATTTCATAATATTATAATCATAATTATATTCTATAAAGTGATATTGCAAACTCTCGATACTTTTGTTAGATCAATTAACGATTAATTCTACTTATTCCAATAATTGAAATACTATGTGTGTATATACAATAAAGAATATATAATATATATATAGCAATTTAATAAGTGTCTAAATCAGTAACTCTAAATAGTTTAATTTAAAAAATTAATTTAATTTACAAGTTATTATATAACTGATAATAATTCATAATATTTAATCAAATAAAGATAAGTAGTTATTAGTTCGTTAATAGAACATGATATAAAGTATATCAAATACCGTTAATAATTGATGGTAAACATATAAGTGCTTTAAATCTAAAATAGATTAAATAATAAAGTTTTTACTCATAAAGTTAAATAAACTCCTTTTAGTAAATTATACTACAAACATATCTAAAGAAAAGTATAAATACTAGTGTTATGTATTTCATTGTGGTAAACTGTGATAATGTTCTCAATAAACTTTAAATAGTTAATATATAAAATTAAAAATTACTAAATAATTAAACTCTCTAAACCCAAGAGTACTTATCTTTAGAATCCCTGTATCAAGAATAAAAACTCTTCGTCTACCTAAAACAAAATATCCAACACATCCCAATTATAATTTAATATTTAAGGAGAAGCGGGGGTCGAAGTCCCATCCATTGGTTTTATAATTTGTGGTTTTATACATAAATATAGATTAAAGTCTATCGAGATACTGGCATATTATGTTAATTAGACAGTTAATTCTGATATAGCTTTTTAAAGTTTTATTTAATAACTATAGGAAATATTTAATATCTTATTATTTAATTAAATTTAGTGGATCTCAAGGAAATTTATTTAGATTATACGGTATAATTTATCTATTTCAGTATTTTATTAAAAATTATATTTAAGAATTTCCAGTACATTTCAAATGTAAACACCAGTTTATCGAATAAGAATTTAATGAAAAACTTTAATGTGTTGCGAATAAATGTGCTATTTTATTAAAATAAATTTATTACTTTTGTAAATTTTATTAATTATAAAAAATCTTGATTTTATCTTTGTTGTTACTTGGTACAGTATATAAAAATTATGTTTTAATTGTTATAGTTAAAATTATTTTGCTTATTTAGGGAAAAATGTATATATTTTATATATGCTTATTTATGTTTTTTATAAGTTTCCGATTAATTTTATTATCTTAATTAATTTATTTAAATTTTAAATTCCTTGTTAACACAACCGTTATTGATTATAAATTATAATTTAGTAGTAACATAAGCAAGGGAAAATGAGAAAGATATGGTTTTAATTTCATAAACTAATAAATTTTTAGTTATATTTCAACTAGTTATAACTTAACTTCTTTGATTTTATAACATATTTTCTAATTTAGAGTTTCACCTTGTTTTAATTATGTTTCTACCTTTAATGTAAATGATTAATAAAATTTAATTTTCAACTTTTCTCAAAAACACTATTTTTTAACTTTAGCTTCCGTTAAATTAGTTATATGTAGATATAATTATTTTGTTATTTTTACCTTAACACCCAATTATTAATTTAGCTTTTTAGTCCTTCTAAATTTACTAAATTTTAGTGTTGATGTTTATTGTGAGATATTTTAATGTAAGACCAAATGTTTACTTAATTAAATTAATGATAGTTAATTCTATACTAAGATACTACCTTTTGATCAATTTTAATTAAATAATAGAAAATGTTAAATTACTCTTTTTTTTTTGAAGCCACCCCCGCAGGTCATCTTTACTTTATTAAATTATTTCCAAGAGTTTGATAGTATTGAATAATCTTATTTTAATAGCTAATAATAAAAAAACTTTTTAATTTGTCAAGGTCATAGTTTTATACTTTATGAATTTTTATTGATAGATATTCCCTGCTTTGCTTTATTACCTTACGACCTTTTGGTAAGATTTGCATTTTTCTTATTTTATTATTTTATTTATATACCAGCATTAGTAAAGGTTTAAGATTCGAATTAGGTACTTAATATTAAAAATCAATGATAAATATAGGAAAATGGACTGGGGAAAAAATAAGGAATTAATTAAAGAATTTCATAATAGGATTTAAATGATTTATTTAGCCATTTTTTATCTTTAACTTTATATTGATATGATTTAGATAAAAGAAGCTTTTGTTCTGATTTATATTATAGTAAAATAATGCTTATAATTTAGCTTAAATAGACTTTAATTATTTATCAATAAGAGAGATGGGGTCTAATATTCTTAGAAAGCCTTAAATTTAAAGATAATTTTTTTATCCTTAGATAATTTGTTTAAATAGGCTAGTATTAGTCTAAGTCAAGATTTATAAGTATTTATAGTCAGACTAAGAAAAAAGCAGAAAAACACTTTTGATTTTATTATATCATGCTATAATTTTATTATTATATTGGGATTAGTCAATAGAATCAGTTAATAAATAATAGAAGATAATATACGTACATCGATTTATTTAAGTTTTTTAATTAAAATGGAAACTGGAGACTGGAGACTGGAGACTGGAAATTATCAATTTTATAATACCTAAGTATTACCTATTAATTATAGCAATAGCAATATTTTATTCATACTTATACTTAGTTAAAAGTCTAAAATTATTTTTTAAATTTAAGAGAAGGTCTTTACATAACTCATATTTTATGAAACTTAGTATATCTGAGCAGAGCAAATTAAAATTCTTGCCTAATCATTATCTTATGGCTCGTACTACGCAAGTACTAAAACTAGAACTAAAAGATACATAATCGATAAGTCTTTGTTTTGCTGGGTTATTTGTTTAGCCCTAAATAGGCGATAAAAATTGTCTTTTAATAATAAGAAGAAAAAAGACTTTATTCTAAGACTTCTATTCATTTTGCATAAAGCGTATTGAATCTAACCCTAGGGTAGGGCTTACTAGATGTAATTTATTCATTTTTCATACATAAGTCAGAATCGTCATAAGTCATAAATTAGACAGAAAATTTATCATACACTAATATTTATACTTAGTACTTACATTCCTCTAAATAAAAATTATTCCTAATATTTATATACCAGCATTAATAAAATCCTATATAAATATAGCAAAAGAACCTATCGTAAAATAAGAATTAGTGATTATTTAAGTGCTTAAATTATTTCTTCTTATTTATTAAATTATTTCTTCTTAATATATTATTTAAAGGTAAGTTAGAGACTTTGTTGTTGTTCAAAAATAAATATAAAAAATATTAAGTTAGATAAAGGAGCCTGCGGGGTATATATATATATCAGTTAAAGTTAAACTACAAGTTTATATTATTATAATGGCTTTATTTGGTATACATTATTAAAAATAAAACAAAATAAAATATTTGAAAGGTATTATAAATATTGTCTATTGATTTTGTTAAAGGCTATAAGAAATCAGAGTTTTTTATCTTTTGCTTAATGTTGTATTTGCTTTATATTTAGTTGGGACTAGTCGAATTCTCATTTATACAAATATTAGAATTTATAGCTATTTTATTTTAAAAATAGAGCAGAGAATATATAGAGAGAATATACATCTATTATTTATTAATAAAAAATAAGATATCAATTAAAGATAATTAATTAATTTAGCTTTATTTTAAAACCCTACAAAAAATTTAAAGAGATTTAGATTTGATTTTATTATATTTAATTATTTAAAATTATAGTTTTATGTTATTATGTATTTTATTTATATTAGTGCTTTATAAAATATTATAAGTTGGGAATGGATTGCACTTATATTAGTGCTCTAGTAGGATTTATAGTAGGATTTATATTTATAATTCTATTTTTAGAAGGAATTCTAGATTATTTAGACCTATTAAAAAAATTAATACTAAAATTTAAAGATTAAATCTAGATAAATTATGTATTAAATAGGAGTTTAATTAATTTTAATTTGTAGGTAAGGTATTAGTATACGTAGGATTTTTGTATTTCCAGATTAAAGCACGATTTAAATATTAATGTATTTCAGGTTAGAATAAAACAAATCCGCTAGTAGAAAAAGCAATATATTAAAATATATATATATAAAATACAATTTTACGCTAGGATACAAATTTGCGGTATGAGAGTATACGTAGGATTATTAGATCTAGTATAAATTATAAATATAATTTTCTTTAGTTTAGTTCCGTATATTAGTGCATTTGTTGTTTTTTTAATAAGAAAATTTAAGCCAGTAGGTCTAAAGAATTTATTATTATATTTAAAGTATTATAAAGGTGTTTGTGTTTTAAATAGTTTGTGTTCAGCACTTATATTAACAAAATGAAGTGTTTTTTTTTATTTTTTTTTTAAACCTAATAAGGCAAATCAAGATAATATTTGAAGTTTATGTTTTATTTGAAAAGATTATAATGTTGGATATGAATTTATTTATTTAGATCTAGTTAAAGTAGTTAAGTTTAATGAAAGTTAATTTGAATTTTAAAACCAATTCAGTTATAGTGGAATCTCAGTCTCAGTCTTCCAAAATAAGTAATTTTATAAACAATAGATTAAATTTACAAATGATTTAAGGGGTATAAAAATAGATATTATCCGAAACCCAAGGATGGACATAGAATATTTAACATTATAAAAAGAGATAAGAAATACATTTAGGCCAAAAATATAAATTAAGGCGGTTTTAATGCACTTATATAAAATAAGGTTAACTCTAAATATTTCTTAAATGGATTTAATTAAGAAGATAATGAAAATAATTAAATAAAACTTAAAAGCACTTATATTGTAGATTGCTTTAGATTGGACCAATAATAAATTTAAGTAATTTTTAAACGTATAATAATAATTCAAATTCCAAAATATAACTATTTAGTTCATAAAGGGTTTAAATTTAAAATTTAGTATTTGTTAAACATTTATTATAAAATGCTAGATTTACTGAGTATTATAAAATTAATAGAAGATTTATAAGAAATTTAAATCAAGGAATGTTATATATGAAAAATAGTTTAGTTCTTAATGCCTTATAAATAGTAACAAAATGTAAAATAGATAAATACAATTAGGCTTTATCTGAATTATCCAAAGCTTTTATTAATAAATAAATAAATAATAGATATTTCTTTTTAAATTTATTTTTAATTTGACCTTATAATAAAGTAATAAATCTTATTAACAGATTAGTTTTATGTTTTATTTATAAACTTTAAATTATGTAACTTAACGATTTATATGTAATAAAATAATTAATAAGTATATAAAAAGACTTAATTAAGAGTAATAAAGAATTTATTATTGGTAAATAATTTAAAATTATAAAAATCTAATTTATCTAAAACTCCTGAATATTGATAATAAATCTTTTATAAATAAATAGACAATATTGAACTATATTTAGACTTAATCGAATTATTAATAAATATAATTAAGAATACAAAAAGACAAATTATAAAGCAAATTTTATTAGAAATAATATGTATACCAAAATATAATGAAATTTAAGAGAAATAAGTATTTATAAGATTTAAGATAGAAAATATAACATATAATATTTTATTTTTATTACGTTAATTTTAACAACATAACAGAACAAAAAAACATAACATAATAGAACAGAACAATAACAGAACAGAATAAACCAAAAATTGTAAAGATATATGGTATTAGATCCAATTTAATTAATAAAAGGCCGAATTAAGATTTAAACTCAAAACTATTGATATTAAACAAAATTATAATTAATACTAGTTATTCTAATATATGAACAAGAATGAATAATTTAACCAATTAAGTTAAGCCGCTAGGATTCTTTTTTACCTAGGTATAAATGAAAAATAGATTTGTTTTAAAAGGTTTATTTTTAATCCTACCTAGCTAAATAGCGGTTTTTGTTTGCTAGGTAGGGTGGGGGGGGGACTGTTTGCGCAATTAAAATTACAAAAGGGACTAGTATAAATAATTGCTATTAAGCACTTAAATAATCTTTATATATGAGGAATAATTTATATATTCAGAAATAATCTTTAAGTAGTAGTTATTAGTTAGTAGTTTTTACTTTAATTACCTAATTCGTATTTTAATTTAATAATAAATATATAAGGTCAAATTTAAACACTTTAAATAAACATAATAAAATTTAAACATAAACAATAAAAAAGAAAGATAGACAACCCAATATATTTTATATTAAAAATAGACATAAAAAAAGTATAAATACTATACCCACTTAAATAAATTAAGGAATTAAAGCAAGTCTAAATATTCAGTAAACAAAGAAATTTAACACTATAAATTAATAATTAAATAAAAATAAAAAAGCTTATAAAGGTAAAATGGATTTTTAAAAAGACCCAAACCAAAGAGGCCTCTAGATTTTTTGTTTTAGAAAAAGGCAAGCCAGGAGTCATTTTGTTTTCTATTAAAAGGCAAAAGTCAATCTATAAATTAACGCTTTAAAAGGTACTATATATTTATCTTTTCTCTTTCTTTTCTATAAAAATATATATTTATTTAAGTTATATTAGTCTTTCTAAATCTATCTTAAAAAAACAAAAAAAAAAGGCAGTTATATATATCCTATAAAGTATACGTAGGATTACTTACATTATACATATATTAAAGTAAATTATTATATTTTTATTTTAATTTAAACATTAATTGGCTTTAATTTTTATTATAACTTTATATATTGATTTTACCTTTATATTTATTGGTATTGGCCTTATTTTTAACATTAATCTTTATTTTTATAAGCCTTTATCTTTTAATTGATTTATACATATAAATTTAATTTTCTTGGAGCCGGAGGGTGTTAAAAATAGACTGTATGTAAAATACAAAGACTTGCTATTTATTATCTCTTTTGAGCCTTTATAAGTGCTTTAATTTTATCTTTAATAGCTTTTATTTACTTGCTTTAATTTTGTATAGATTTATTTGGAATAAAAATAAAAAACAATCCCTTAGATTTGGTTTAATATTTGGGAGCCTTAGCTTTAGTTGTATTTTATTGTATTGGACTTTATATTTATTTAATTAAAGCTTTTATTAATCTATTTTTTATCTGGTATATATCTTCATTAAATCAAAAATTTGATTATTTAAAGAATGATAAGTTATAAATGTTGGAATTATCTATATATAGACCTAGGGGCCTGGGTTTAAATCTATAATAAATCTAAGTATAAATCTAAATATCTAAGTCGGTGCTAAGTCGGTGCTAAATCGAGCTAAGTCATAAATAAGTCTAAATAAGTTGTAAATTAGTCGATAATAAGTCTAAATAAGTCGAAATTAAATCGTAAATAAGTCTAAATAAGTCTAATTAAGTCTAAATAAGTCATAAATAAGTCGTATATTTCTAAGAATAAATAAATAAATCGAATCTAAGTCTAAATAAATCGAATATATGTGCAATCGTAAATAAGTCGAATTAGTCTAAATATAAATATTTATAAGATTAGTATAAGTGCTAAATCGTATCTAAGGGTAGTATAATTCTTCTAATAAAAGTAGATTTAATTTCCTATTTGTTTTGTAATTTTATTAGTATTAAATTATCTAGAAAAAATAATTGAACAATATATATATATATTATATTAAGAGTTATTATATATAGAAATATCTAAATAGGCTAGTGTATAAAAATAGGAAGGCTCCATTATAAATAATTAATATGAATTATTGAAAGAATTTATATAGTCCCTTTTTTTGTTTGGCTAAACAAACACCCCACAGCCGCTAGGACTACTGACAAATTAGTATACGTAGGTTTTCTATAATTTTATGCTCATATTCAGATACTATTAAAGAAGATTCAGATACTATTAAAGAAAATAAAGAAATAAAATTTTGCCTAGAAATGATTAATTTTTTTGTTTAGATTAGTAGTTTTTAGATTTTAGTATTAGTAGTTATGGAACTGTTACTGTTTAATTTGTTAGAATACCTCTATTTTTTATTTTTAATGCTATTTTTTTTTTTTGTAGAAAGCTTTGAATAGAGATAATTATTTTAATAATACTAATAATACCTTTTTTAAGACTTTTAATCCCACTATACTTAAAAATACAAGAACTAGAAATAATTTTTAAAAAGTAATTAGGTATGGCCGGTTGGGAGTATTAATTTGTTAGCTTTATATTTTTATTTTATTGTTAATTTACCCAAAGGGGGGAGGGGGGGGCTAGCTAGTTGTGTATATTTACATATAAGGTTTTCTTCTATTCTTGAAAATTTTAATTTATATTGGTTATACACAAGGAACAGGTACAGGAATAGATTATAAATAAAAAAGGGTTTAAATTTTATAAAAATAGAAGTCCAGGAATATAAAAATTTCCTCCCTTATTGGCCTTTGCTTAGAAACTAAGACTACTAGCTTTAGATCAATTATCTATTTATTCGATTAATACTTGAGCACTTACCTACTTACGAGGTTTTAATACTACAATCTACTACTTCAATTTACTTTTTATAAAACTAGAACTAGTATACATGCCTTAAAGAGTTGAGCACTAGTACTAAATTTTCTAGGCTATAATTTAGGCTAACCCGTTTGTTTATGGGCTTTTAATTTAACTAAGACTCCACTCAGTACACCTAGATTTTCCTACCTGGTTTTTAGACTACTAGGCGGATAATTAATACTAAGTGTCCCTGTCGCATATGGTTAATACTACCTAGGGGCTTATCTGTATAAATCATAATAATAAGACTACCTAACAAAAAGGTTAAAGTTACTGCCCAAAGGGTTAAAAATATAAAATATATTAAGATTGTTTAAGTGCTAGAATTTGGCATGGCATTTATTAACTATTAACTATAATTTAAGTAAAATAAAGTGTATTTATTAAAGACAATAATTTATTAAAGAATTTAATTTTAAGCACATTTACTAGATTGAAGATCTTAACTAATCGTAAATTTTGTGTTATATCTCTCTTTAATCTTTATTTTTAATAAAGGTAAGGCTACAAAGGGTTTTAATAAATGACTTATTGATTTTAAATATTTACATTTATAGACTCCAAGTATTATACTTAAATAAAAAAAGTAAAGCACAATATATTAGACTAAGAATAGTTTTGATAATAAAGTGATTTAATCTATATGAAATACTGTTATATTAAAATAACTTATATTTATATGATTTTCTGTCTAATTAAAATAAGACCATTTGGATTGCACTTATATAGTACAATTTGGGATTTGGCTTTAGGAGTTTAGTTGAGTTTAGTTGAGTGGAGTGGAGTGGAGTAGCAGTTAAAATATTATTTATAATGGCAGTTAAGTGAAAGTTAAAGTATAAATCTAAGTCTCATATTTAATAAAAAATTTTAGGTAAAATAACAGTTTTTTAACAATTTAAATAAATTTGATGTGACTTTTGTGATTTGTAGATTTATAATTAATTAATATTTTTTTTTATTAAATAATAAGGGCGAATTTTATTGATTATTATTTCCATAATTATTTTAAAGATAAATAATAGATTAGTTAGAATCTCATAATATAAAAGACGAAAAGTACTTATTTTATTTCTAAGTCTACTCAAATCCAAATTACATAAATTTCTAGAATATTATATGTTTAATAATAGAATTATAAGTTAAGCTTATCTTGACTATTTTTAGTAATAAATTAAAAATATAAGGTTTTTATTAAGAATAAGTCTTAAGAAGTCTTAAGAAGTCTTGAATAATTTCACAACATATTTTTTGTTTTTTTAGTAACCAATTTAATATCTTCTATTAAGTCAATAATTATTAAGTCATTAAATAAAAGTCCTAGTTATAGTAATAAAAAAGTTTAAAAACTTAGCATAATTTATTTTTAAAAAAGTAAGTCTTTTTATTTATTAACCCTTTGGCCTATTAGCTCAATAAAGAAAATTGAATTATGTTTACAAAAGTAAGTCTTTGTCTACTAGGAATAAGTAAAAATTTAAGTAATATCTCTCAAGATTATTATACTAGTTTTTTTAAATAAACTATAAATTATTTTTATTAATTTTTCTTAGCACTTATATAGTGAAGATCAGCACTTATATATTAATGTATGCACAAGAACAAGGTGACTTGAACACCTACCAATGATTTTGAAAATCACGATGCTACCAATTACACCATATTCTTATTTTTGGATATTTAATATACCCCCTCCTAGCAATAAACAAAATTATAGCTTGTCTATCAAAAGAGGCATAACAAAATACTTAGGCCCTTTGCTTGTTTGGCGATCAATAAGACCTTGATATTAGACAAATCTGTTGACGTTGGCTTTAAGCTTTTGTTGTTATACCTTACCACCCATTTTATTTAAGAAAAAGATTTTTTTTTTGTTTTAT
>Ga0153967_100476_pt1 | contig 14928 bp, 19 predicted proteins | sample TSFL051MetaG_FD_104688 | JGI IMG/M metagenome (GOLD analysis project Ga0153967, IMG submission 104688) | Attine ant fungus gardens microbial communities from Florida, USA - TSFL051 MetaG | ecosystem: Host-associated > Fungi > Mycelium > Unclassified | place: USA: Florida, Paynes | collected...
CACAAAAGGACTGCCATATGTAGAACAATAGGCAGTAGAACATGTGATGCTCTGTTCAGGTGCACAGACCATCATTTCCTATATATAAGGCTTCATAGTCTGAGGATTAGACCTCAGACTTAATAACATCTTTTGTTGCTAAACTACTTCACATTTTTGAGCCTTTTGAAGACCACTCTTGCAAATCACAAACTAGTAAGTAACCATTTGTGATAGTCTCAATCCTTAACATGTGATTCAACTCTCTCATGATACCTGCCACGAACTGTGGTCCTCTATTTGAAATTATACTATCTGGTAATCTATGTAATTTCCAGATGTTATCTCTAAATAGTCATGCTAGCCCTTCTGCACTCATTTTCTCTGTAGTAGGTACAAAATGTGCCATTTTTGTAAATCTGTCTACCACTACTAAGATTGAGCCGTATCCTTGAGCCAAGAGTAACTTTGTAATAAAGTCTGTACTGATGTGGGTCCACACTTTCTCTGGAATCAAATTTGGCATCAACTTTCCTGCTGGTGGTTGCATTCAATTTTTATTGCACTGATAGGTATTGTACTCTTCCACATATTGCTTTACTTCCCTAGTGACCCCTGGTCACCAGAAGTTCCTCATCACCAACTCTACCATTTTCCACTGTCCTCCATGTTCTCCTACAGGCATGTTATAGTGTAGCCTGATCACCTCTACTCTCAACTTTTTGTCTCTAGGAACATATACCTTTCCCTCCTTCAACATTAGACTGTCTTCTTGAAGCCATTCTTCATTTCTCAACATTTTCACTCCTGCTCATTTCATTTCTTCCACTGCTTTAACCACTTCATCATCTTTTGCTTTACACTTTCTTAATTTGTTCAATAGGTCCACTCTCTCTATAACTACTTCTGTCACTCTGATTTGCTTTGTCTCTAGCCATTCTTTCTTCATTAGCATCTGTTCCTCATCATCCTTCTTCATTCCAACCTCCCAATCTGGCCTCCTACTCAACCCATCTACTTTTCCCATTTTACTTTCTGGAATGTACTTCAACACGAAGTCAAATCTAGATAAGTACAGCGCCCATCGTACTTGTCGGCGGTTTAGTTTTTGGTTGCTTATAAAGTACTCTAAATTTTTGTGATCTGTCCACACCCCAAATTTACTTTTAGTTCTCTCCAGAAAGTGTCTCCAAGCTTCTAAACAGCATATTACAGCTAGCATTTCCTTATTGTGTATTTTATAGTTCCTTTCCATTTCATTTAATAATTTGGAAATATATACTACTGGTCTTCACTTGTTGTCTTTATACTTAATAGACAATACACCTCCTATTGCAAAGTTAGAGGCGTTCGCCTTCACCCTAAATTCCTTATCTAGATCAGGTGCAACTAATAAAGGTCAACTCATGAAAACCATCTTCAACTTCTCAAAAGCCTTTTGCTGCTCATCTCCCCACCTCCATTTTTCTTCCTTTCTAGTTAGATTGTTCAAAGGCCTGGCCAACTTTGCAAAATCCTTCACAAATCGCCTGTAATAATTTGCAAGTTCTAAGAACTTTCTAACATCTCTGACCGTCTTAGGTATAGGCCAGTTTAACACTTCCACCACTTTATCCTCTTCCATTTTGATCTTCCTCTAACCCATTACTACTCCCAGGAAATTCACCTTCTGCACTTTCCAAGCGCATTTCTCTAGTTTCACATATAGATTGTTTTCCTCCAACTGTAAGGATCTTAGTTACGGTTGGGTAACCTTAACCTCAATCCCACTCTTTATCGGAGTTTGACAAAGAGAACTCATTAGAGTCCTCACTAGATTGTGTACACTACTTATACATGTCCAATTATTTGTCCTTGTTTACTGATCCGACTATATTATATAATTAAAAGAAAAGAAAAAGAAAAAGAAAATAAATATTGACTTAGAGACAGAAGGCAATTCATGACACCAACCTTCTCAACACTTCCTCCACAATTTTGTCATGCCCTTCCTTCGTCTCTGTTTCTATCAATACATCATCTACAAATGCTGCCACCTTCCCCTCATTAATCATATCTCTCAGAATTTCATTCATCATGCCTTGGAACATGGCAGATGAATTGGCCATCCCAAAAAACATAACTATTGGTTTATATGACCCCACATGGGTAGTGAAGGCCACCTTCTACTTGTCCCCTTCTTTAATCCTCACATTGTTATATCCCTATTGTAACTCCATTTTGGTGAATACTCTCTTGTTACCCATACTATCTACTAAGTCTGTGATTAACAGTAGTGGGTAGTTGTTCTTCACTATTTGTTATGATTTGTTCTAATACTTATCTTTTTATTTATTAAATCTAATTAATTAACAACAACTACAATACGGGAACATCATGACCATAAAAGGAACAAGCATGGGAAGATTGAGTGATAATCTGAGCTTGATCACATGCCTATCAGGCAGCCACCATATGTGGGAGAATATATGGGCAGAAGCTATCTGATGTGGGGAATTACTCAGGACTTGACAGATGGTAGCTAATAGATACCGTGATCTCTCTTAGAATAAGCCTTAGCATAGCCATTTGTAATTATATAAATAGCTAGGCAATTCATAGAGGGAACTCTGTCAAGTTCTCCTCGTCTTTAACCTCATATCCTCTAAGGGGAATCTGGGATTGTCCCATGGGTCCTGACACTGTTTGCTTATTGAGCCTATGATAGTCCATAATCATGCATTTTTCTCCATCTTTCTTTCCCACAAAGAATACTGGTGACATCTGGGGCGATTTAGAAGGTCTAATGTACTCTTTCTTTAAATGCTCATTGACAAACTTCTGTATCTTTTCTTTTTTATTTCTGGAGAGAGGATACACTCTTACTTTGCTTGCTTTGAAGTTGACATTGAGATCTATTGCATGATCCCACACCTTTCTAACTAGCATCCTTTTGGACTCTACCTTTCCAAATACCTTCAACCACTTATGGAACCGCTTAGGTACCCTTTTTATGATCCACCTCTATTTCTTTTTCTCTTCTCCAGTCTTTCTTCTCATTTACTGCCTATCTAACAGTCTTTCTTTCATTTTCTCTTACTTCTTTTTTTCCCTTTATCTTTACTGCCTTTCCGCATAATGGTAGGCATCTCGTCATTCTCATCTCCTCTTTTTCCCAGTCTATTTCTGGGTTATAGACTGCTAGCCATGGCATGCTCAGAATTACATCTGTCTTTCCCAGTTTACAAACGTCTATTCATACTCTTTCCACATGTCCTTTGTGGAACATGTTCACTTCTACTTCATACATAATTGCACCTCCACTATTACTGGTGTCATCTACATTTCTCACTTGCAAAGATTGATCCAATTTGATCAACCTATATTCTCCTTTCTGAGCTAAGCCCTTGCTCATAAACATTTCCATTGCACTACTATCCAGCAACACCTTCACTGTTCGTTCTTCATGAGTATCTATTCTCTCAATACCCACAGTTATTCACATTTCTCTTAGAGGCTTAAATGTTTGCCTCACTTCTCTTGCTTCCCCTTTCTGTATTGCTTTTTGATTGACAGTTCCTGTCACTCTTCTTGGATCAGTGATTCCAGCCCTCCTCTTCTGGACCCTAGGCACTGTCCATTCCACCTTTTCTCCCCAATTTCACCATGGTGTTTTCTTCCCTGTCCTATAGGGAGGACAGAAAGCTTCCTCCTTTTTATTTCTTTCTACTTTCTCTTCTATCACTGCATCTTTACCTTTACATATGCTACACTTCATCCACTCTGCTCTTCCATTTTCTGCTTCCCTGTCTCTCCAATTCCATGCTTCTTTACAGCTCCCACATCATATGTTACACAACTGCACCTTCTCTAGGAACCCCTGTTCCCTATTTTCTTCCATCTTTGTCCCCTTATAATCACATCCCCTACACTCCACAAATGTCACCACTTCTCTGGGCATGATCCACCCTTTCATACACATTGCTGCTCCCCTTGGAGGCAGTCTCCTCGCTCCACTATGTTCCTTCACCTTTTCCCATACTTCTCATAATGGTGCCACTTCCTCTTTTCTCTTCTGCTTCTTTTGTGAACACTCCCACTTCTTGTGTCCCACTTCTCTACATCCAAAGCATTTTACTGCCTCTCTCACTACTTCTTGTCTCCTTACTTCTCTTACTCTACACTGTATCACCCTATTCTTCAACACCTCAAATTTATTTCCCCTTACTATCTTCTTCTTCTTCTCTTCTCCTTTATACTTTCAGGCAAGGTGCCCAAACCTCCCACATCTCCTACAGATTCTTCCTTCTCTTTCTTCTAGTTCTACTTTTAGTTTGGCAAAGGCCCGCCTTTAATTGAGCATGCTACTCATGAGTTGGTTGTACACCTCTAAAGACATCATGTATTGTATTTAGAAGAGCGAGTTATTATTGTAGAAAAAAGTTCTATGTATTTGAGGAGCTCATCATGTTCTTTACCTGTCTCACTTATATGTTTGCTGGGGTGCAAGATCTTCACCCAGCTAGGTGCCTACTGCCGTACTAACTACTGCCCTAATACTAGGGTAAACTATCACTTCACGGAGAAGATCCTTACTTTAAGTAGCCTCCTAAAGAACAATTACTATTCTCCTACATAGACTAATCATAATGGACCAGTAGCACAAAGTTGATATAACAAAGGTAATACAAGTAAACTACCAAGCCTACTCAATTGTAAGGTCTGGTCTGGGCTAGTATCTGAGTTTGGTCCTAACCATCCTTCCTAGTTAGTCCACTTAAGTCTGTGGCCCAGCTATAAGGAAGTTGGGAGTGATCTGAGTTGATCACACACCAAGGGAGCAATAAGAGTAAGTATAACAAGGATCAAGACAATTAGTGTCTGAATGTGTAAATGAGTCCTAGTATAAGGATTTTAGTTGCAGTTGAGTAATCTTAACCTTAATCCCATTCTTTATCAGAGTTAACAAAGAGAACTTGTTAGAGTCCTCACTAGATTCTGTATGCTACTTATACATGTTTGATTGTTTGTCCTTATTTACTGATCCAAAGTTATTATGTAATTAAAAGAAATATTGACTTCGAGGAAATTGAGTGATTCATGACATTTATACTTTTCCACCTCCCCTTTATCTCTATCTGCATACTGCTTCATATCTTCTTGTGCTTTCTATAGCACTGCCTTAGCTTCCTCCTGTACATTCTTCATCTTTTCTGCAAACTTTTCTGTTCCCTCATATTTTCTCTTCTTTCTCAACTCAAATCCTATTCTAGGGTTTTGTCCATGGTTCACTTAAAAAGATAACAACTTAGTTCTAGTATGCACCTTATTATGATATGCAAACTCTGCCATTCCTAACCATTCTGGCCACTGTTCTTGTTAATGGTTAATGAACATTTAGAGATATCATTCTGATTCCTGGTTTATCCTCTCAGTTTGACTATCTATTTGTAGATAAAATGCAGTTGACAATTTGGTATCAATCTCCAACATATAATTCAGCTCCTTCATAATTTCTGCTGCAAACTGTGGTCCCCTATCAGAGATAATACCATCTGGTAGTCTGTATAACTTCTAGATATTATCTCTAAATAATTGTGCTAGTCCTTTTACATTTGTTTTCTTTGTAGTAAATACAAAGTGTGCTATCTTTGTAAATCTATCTACTACTACTAAGATTAAGTCATATCCTTGAGCCAAAGGCAACTTCATAATAAAGTCTGCACTAATGTGGGTCCATGTCTTTTTTGGAATCAAATTTGGCATTAGCTTTCCTACTAGTGGTTGTGTTCAATTTTTATTATGTTGTCATGCTAGACAATTAATTTTGGTAATATAAGTGATATTTAGAACATAATAACATAATATATAGCTCTCAAGAGAATTGGCTCTTCAAACATAACTACTAGAAGTCCAGTTATGTACTTGTAAATACTATTGGAGACTGTACCTTAGTCCTGATTGGCAATCCAAATATAGAAGAACAAGACAAGGATATACCAAAAGTTATTGGGAAGTGATAGAAAGAAGAAGGACCCAAGAAATATGAACAGGAAACAGAGGAGAGACTAGAGGAAGATTTAGGAGAGAAATTAAAAGAGTTGAAAACAGAGAGAAGTAAGATCAATAACAAAAATGCACTTGAGAGTGGTTGGACCAATGTTCAAAGTACCTCTCAAGTACCCTAGAATACTTAGAACAGGCTCAAGGTCAGCTGACAAGATAAAGAAAGTTGGTAGGAAATAGATAAAGAGTATGGAAAGTGGCTGTTGTATAATTGGATACAAACTCAACTTATTCTACCTGCCTTTTCAAGTAATTGGGAGGATTTCTTTCTTATTTTGTTTGTTGCATTCTAGGCTTTGTAATACTAATATAATACTCTAGTAGCATAGGGAGATATAAGAAGAAGAACCCCCATCTTTGCTCTTTGTTGCTTTAGAGCTGAAACTCAACTTGAGTGACTAAGAGCTCTTTTTCTCTTTTTTTTTTTATATAAAACTCTATAAAACTTCCCTCAAGAGATATCCATTCTAAAGGAGGACTTGGGCATTTACTTGAACTAGAAGCTAAACTACTCACTACATATTTTCAGAATAAGTTGCCAACTGTATAGTCAGTTAAAAGTGTCATAAAAAAGTGACTACTAAATAGTACCATGAAATTATAACAAAATACTTGTTCAATGAACTACATAAATAGCTGGACCCTCATTAGCAAGTAGCCTTACTAACGTTGTTTTTTTGGTAGAATGATAAACCATACTATCACAAATGGTTACTTACTGAGTTTGTGATTGAAGAGTTCTTTAATTCTCAAGCAAGGTAAAATAAGCAACAAAAGATGTTGTTAAGTCTGAGGTCTAATCCTCAGACTATGAAGCCTTATATACAGGAATAGATGGTTTGTGTACCTGAACAGAGCATCACATGTTCTACTGTCTATTGTTCTACATATGGCAGTCCTTTTGTGTCTAAAATAGCGATAACTTAACCATAAAAGGGGCTGTCCTTGTTTATGTTCAAGGATTGATATGCATCTATAGGTAATAGATCAATATCATGCCAAACCTTGAGGTCCTTGTATCTCCACAGGATCTTATCACCCTAAGGTCTATTTATGGTTGTCAGAAGTGTATTGAAGAGAGCTTCCATATGCATGTGGAATCAAATGTCTGTGTTTGGCGGTTCCTGAGATATCTGTTGATTAGTATCTGGTACTGATTAACTGATATCTCAGTGAGTATTGATTGCTTTGACACATTTTGGGCATTGTTTGAAAGGTCTTCTTAAGGGCTTTCAGAAGTATCTTAGACCGTGGGAATCGTGCAAGTATTTGTGGAGTTATTGGCTAAATGAAGTTTGTGATATATACAGTATGTGACTACTGGTCCATAGTACAACTGTGACAGAAAGCGAGCTTGCATGAGGGCAATGTAAGATCTAGGTAGGACTGCTGTATTGATGGTGAGCTAGTCTACTAGACTAGTACCTTGGATAGTAGTGCTACAGTATGAGAAAAATGCACATCTTTGAGATCCAACTAGTAAGAGTGCTCTCAAATGGAAACTAAAAACATTTCTTTTATTCTAGTGTTTAATAACAAGTGTTTACTATCTCATGAGCTCCTCTCTTTTATATTTGATTACCTCCCCAGTACTTACTTGATTGCACACAATTGTGAAATGACTTAGAGATTCTGACTCCCTGACTCAGTAATATTCACTTTTGTAAGAACAGTAAAGCACATTTATTTCTTATTCAAAATCCCATTTCCCCCCTACAAACTAAATCTTAAATTTTCTTTATTACCCCCTATCACTGTGAACATTACTATCAGATATCTCAAACCCATAAAACCAATACCTAACTTTCCTAGATAGTTAGTATTCTAGTCTTTGAACTGATATACTACTCAGAACAGACTCAAGAGTACAAAGTACTACTCATAAGACAAGCTATGGTACATAGGACTCATTATCAGAAACTGTAACATTATAGATCACCCATCAGATATGTCTATTAGTCATTGATGGATAGCTATAGAAATAGATCTTACTTGTGAGAACAGGAAGCAGTCCATAGTACTATTAAACTATATCAGAAAGATATATCAGGTAAGTAGAAAGAGATGTGATGTGATAAGGAAGAAGAGAATGAAGAGCAGAAGAGTACCTAAGCAATAGTGAGGGGCAGATGGCCTTGATTGGCCACTGTAAACTAAAAATAGGCCCTGAGTCTGAACTGAAAACAAGTTAGCAATAAAGAAAATAACTTATAAGAGGATATTTTGATGTCAAAGATACCTAAGACATCATCATTCTAATAATGCAAAACTAGGTTAACAAGGATTAGGAAGGATTAGTTGTATGGAATGCATAGACTTCAATTTTATTTCAAGTGGCTTGGTTTCATTCTCAAGTTTCCATTTTCTTTCTATTTTCTTATTTCTTTGTTTATATTCTCAATATAAAATACTCTAGTTGCAAGAAAAGCACAAAAAGGGAACTCTGTACCTGCCTTCTAAGCTCTAGAGTTGTAAAATCATGATCTTGAGTGTTTTAAGTATTGTGTGTACTCTCACCTAGAAAAGAGCAAAAAACTCATTCACGAGTGTAACTAGAACTACTTGGAAGACTTGGATAGCCTTATGCCCTAGAAGGTAGAACTTTCACCATGTTTTGGGGTAAGACTTGCTGGTCATATAGTTAACTGTAGTGAAGTACCTCACAAAACACAGCTAGATCTGAGACTATACTGCTAGATCAATAGTAAACCAGTATAGCTAGACTAGGAACTAGTGAAGACTATTACAGTACAAGAGGAATGTGTACTTTAGAGATTTGTCTCAATCCAGAACTGGCACACTTTACAATGAAACATAAAAACAGATTCTATTTTCTTATTTTATATTTCTATTGAGACTGTTTCTTATCAATTTCACTTTTTATCTACTCTTGAGGCAACTTTTACATCTTATGAGTACACTTTTAAATTGTGTTTTTACCTCTCAAACACTTTTTTTATTCTTCTGAGTTAATTTCTCTCTATGAACAATACTCAAGGACTAGCATTATTACTTCATCTACAGTCTTAGTAATTCTCTCGTTTGTTTTGAAGTTGTTTTGTACTTGGATACCACCAACCAAGGAAAACACAAAACACCCTTGTCAGCACATCTGTCAAAGGTTTTTAAAATAAGTGTCTGTCTGCAGGTGGAAAACTTTAGACTAATAAACTTCCTTTATTTCTTGAACTCAACTCTTTTTTTCTATTCTCATCCTTTCTTCTTTTTCTTTCCAGATTTTTTTTCTTTTTCTTTTCTCTTCTTTTCTTCCAAGCAAAGTCTTTCCATGGCCTAAACTTCTTTCTTTGCCTTGTATTTGGCCAATGTTTTTTCTATATACATGTTATTACAAATGGTCACTTACTTAGTTTGTGATTGAAGAGTTATTGATTCTCAAGAGTTTGAAGACAAGATAGAATAAACAACAAAAGATGTTGTTAAGTCTGAGGTCTAATCCTCAGACTATGAAGCCTTATATACATAAAAGAATAGTCTGGATAGAGCATCACATGTTCTACTGCCTATTGTTCTATATATGGCAGTCCTTTGTGTCTGAAATAGTGATAACCTAACCATAAAAGGAGCAGTCCTTATTTGTGTTCAAGAATTGATGTATATCTATGGATAATAGATCAATGTCATACCAAACCTTGAGGTCCTTGTATCTCCACAGGATCTTATTGCTCTAAGGTCTATTTATAGTCATCAGAAGCATATTGAAGAGAGCTTCCATGTGCATGTGGAAGCAAATGTCCATGTTTAGCAATTCCAAAGATATCTACTGATCAGTATCAAGCACTGATTAACTGATATCTCAATGAGTACTGATTGTTTTAATACATTTTGGGCATCATTTGAAAGGTCTTCTTAAGGGCTTTCAGATGCAACTTAGACCATATGAATCATGCAAGTATTTGTGAAGATATGGCTAAATGAAGTTTATGATAAGTTTACTTAAGTTTATGACCTGGCTATGAGAAGGTTGGGATTGGTCTGAGACGACCACACACTAAGAAAGTGATAAGAGTTAATTGAACAAGAATCAAGGTAATTAATATTCTAGTAGTGATAATAAGTTCTAGTATAAAAATTTAGACCTTTTGGTTAAGCAACCTTAAGCTTGACCCCATTCTAAGTTAGAGTTAACAAAGAGAACTCATTAGAGTTCCTACTAATTGGTTTACACTACTTATACAATTTATTTATTTGTACACATTATATTTCTCTTGTATTTTCCCTTTTGAGTCACCATTCCCAATTTGGTAATAAGTTCTCACATATCCAATAAATTAAAAAAGAAAAGAATATTGACTTAGGGGAATTTAGCAGTTCATGACAAATATATAGTACTAAATGTATGTCCAAAATAACCATGTCTTCGACAAAAAACAATAATGCTGTAGTCATCCTGTGTCAACCCACCTCAGCAGCAAAGATAATAGAACAACAGTCATTTTGTGTCAGTCCACCTCAATAGTATGCATTCTCACTTTCATCTTATCAATATACTTACCAATCTTTGTCTCTGGATCTCAGGTATCCAGCATCTTGAGTGATGGACTGCATATATTCTTCCTTAGACCATCCCCATAGTTATGCAGGGCAGCAAATTGACCTGCATTGAACCGAACTTTGGATTGTAAAACATTTTCCCAGTATACAAAATAATTGAGCAGTAACAAGACTTCGACTAGGTTCTGACTAGCCAGATGGTTCGATAACAGGGAGGTGACAGAATCTGCATGACATTGAGCTGAGAGCTATTATAAATCAATGGTTGCCAAAGGTTTCAACCTTGGTTATCAGTCCTGAGCATTGACTGTATAATACAAGGCAACTATATTCGGATCGTGGTGGCCCTTTAGATAGTCATGCAGATATGCAACCCTATACAAGATAACCAAGTGGGAACGAACAGAAGATGAAGGAATATGCGATCGCGCTATAGATATAACGAGGAGCAAAAGATGACCGAATTTGATCTCTCCAGCATCTCCGATGCCTTTTCGAATTTTTGTTTGAGTTCATGATTTCCAATGACTTTGGCTGCTTGAGCCATTTGACGGATGAGCTCGCTTAATCGCCGGAATACACGGATGATGGTCCCTTCAAACTGATCTGTGAACTGGAATCAAGTGGTGGATTTCAGAGGACTTTCAAGCGGAGAAGAAAAGATTGACCTTGAGTATATCAGTAAATGAGACACCCCGACACCACTGAATGACAGCATCCATAAGTTCGACCTTGAACGATGACACATATTCGTCTTCTTCGATCGTTAATTTGGATTCCTTAGAGACTTTTGCAATGCGACGCGCAAACTCTTGCATAACACGCAGAGGCGCTGCTAGTTCCTCTTTGAGATTCATCTCCTTTTCACTCTATACATGAACACGATCAGTAAGCTTAAACATGTGTGAGAGAATCTACGGACCTTCTCCGTAAACACGAAGCAGCTCAAAAGTGCAGCACACTGTTCAGGAGCAAGCGGATTGAAAACACCATTGAAAATCATCTCTGTCAATAATAACTCGTCGCCTGTACTGATCTCACAGGCTACGCGACCTTTGATATCAACAATATCGGCAGAATTTGTAAAATTGAGCCGTCGAAGAACACGTTTACGACATTTGAGTTCCTCAAGCTGAAGTACATCACGTGTGTCTTGGATTCGTTTCCTGAGTTCTCGAATTTTATCTTGATGGGCCCGTTTCTTGGAATATAAGGTGTAAAGGTGGGGAAGCTGGGGAGAAGTATGAAGGGGGCTGGAAAACATTTTCTTTTCCATGAGAGAAATTTTCTGCTGGGACGCTCAGTAAGAATCCTGCAGAAAAGCTGAAGAACATGCCTTGACTAATTCCTTGAATTTGTCATCTTTAATGCCCATATGTTGAATGGGATCCAGCAGCGCAATACCCTTGGGAAATCGACTTTCAACCTCCAGCACGCTTTTCCAGAGGTGTTCCCGCGCAATGTCTTGTCGTAAATCCTTAGGGACAACAAGCCGAAGGTGGCTGATACTGTCAATGGTTGAAAGTAGGACTGGCACAATTACTGGCTGGCCCTTCTGTTTGGTAGGACAAGGCTTAATGCCGGCGGGCTGAGTAGTGATCTTTGAATGATCTGAAGAGGGAGCGCTGCCTTTGGCGACGTTCAGAAGGACATCGACTATATACTGCTCATGAGGGGGGACATCAGCTTCGGGTATTGGTCGGTTCTGGGAGCGCATAAGATTAATCAGACGATGTGCTGGGAGCAGCAGAATCCGCATACCCTTGGTGGTAGGCGTTTTTGGAAATTGATTACAACACCCCACCCAAAGTCTAAACTCTGATACTTGATTTTAATCAATCGTCCAGGAAGGAGGAAGGGGAGAGAGTAAGATGGGTGGGTGATGACCTCTCGAAAGTCAGCCGTTAGCTGGTCTAACTGTTGACGATATTCATAATATTCTGCGACGCGTTCTTCGTCCGGTATCTCAATTGCATTTTTTGTGTCCTCTTCTAACATGAGCTCTGTGCACGACTGTAAACGTTTCAATTCAAGTGAAAAAATCTGCCATGCGCACCTCTCTCTAATAGCGGTATCCCAGCACTGCTTTGGAACTGGAAAAAGCACTTTTCAAGCATAAACTCAGGACTGATGCCTTCGACTTTCATCAAATTCAGGATCATGTTATATCCAAGATGGAAAGCCGAGTCTAATCGATCAGCTTCGCCTTTCACCATAGTTTTTGCTGCTGCGGGTTCAAGCTTTTCGTCCACCATCATAATCACAACTCCCCGATCGTCCAGGCCACGTCGACCAGCACGTCCAGACATCTGGATATACTCTCCCGAAGACAGGTTACGAAATTCCCTTCCGTCAAACTTCCTTGCCGCAGTGAAGACGACGGTTTTTGCTGGCATGTTCAGGCCAATGGAGAACGTTTCTGTGGCAAAGAGAACTTTGATCAGACCTTCTTGGAATAAAATCTCAATAACTTCTTTGAGAATCGGGAGGAGACCACCGTGATGTACACCAATGCCACGTCGAAGGAGAGGAAGAAGGTTTGTGATTTGAGGAAGCTGACGATCTTCTTCTGCGAGATTGATGATCGCATTCTTGAAGATATTGGTGACAAGGTCTTGTTCATCTGGAGAATTGAACTCAAATTTAGACATATTCATAGCGAGTCCTTCACACTCGCGCTTGCCGAATGCGAAGACGATAACGGGATTGTAATTTTTGAGCATAATCATTTTGATTATTTTAGATATGTCAGATGGCCCTATAATCGATGTGAATAGTGAGATTAGAAGAGATGCTTTTCGAGCTAACCTTTACTTTGGAGTGTACCTCCTTTCTTTATTTTTCCCTTTCTGCCCTTTCCGGCTTCTGGGTCGGCTGGATCATCACCCTGGCCTTCTTGCAACTTGCCCATGGCCTTGCTGAAATTGTCATCCCGAAACTCACCTTTTTCGTTTACAACAAGAAAAATACCATCTCCGCCGCAAGGGAATAAGTAGTGTTGCAATGGGGTGGGCCGAAGGTCGGTGTATACAACGTGGCAAGGTTGATCATGCGATTTGCATATCCATTCCGCAAATTGCATTGCATTGGGTATTGTCGCTGATAGGAAGACATAACGTACAGTGTGCGGAAGAAGAATAATTGTCTCTTCCCAAACCACACCACGATCCACATCGCGCATGTAGTGGATTTCGTCGAAGATAACCCAAGCCACTTCACGCATGATTTCTGAACCACGATATAGCATCGAACGCAAAATCTTGAGGCACGTATGAGTATAGACATCTCTTGCAAGCAATTCCCAGTCACCTCTGTTGTCATTACCAAACATGTCGCCGAGGGATTGATGGTCACATCTCCGGTCATGAGTCCAACATCTCCAAACTCTGCCAGCATTTCACGATACTTCTGATTGCTCAATGCCTGAAAAAGAAGTGAGCAAAAATTTCCGACCCTCAGCAAGATGGGAACCTTGATAGGGCTTGTATAAATGACCCTCTGTTTTCTATTAAGACATTGAGCAATAGCATATTCAGCTACGACAGTCTTTCCTGCACTAGTGTGTGCCGAAACAAGCACGCTCTCGTTACGTTGGATGGCATAGACAGAAACCTTCTGGAAGGGATCCAGTTCAAACTTGTACTCCCGATCAGGTTTTGCAGGTGGAACATGTTGAGATAGCGGAGTATATTGGTGACCAGGCGGTACAGCGACTTGGTGCCGAACCTAGAGCATCATCCGCTAAGGTAATTGGCATGAAATAAAAAACATACCTGGTGACGCAGCTCCAAACGCGATCCTACCTCAGTAGTGGTTCCAGTCAAACCAGCACTTGCAGTAACCTCTCGCTTGGCTTCGGTTTCAAAGTCATCTAGGACTACAGGGCCGGGTGACCTTAGTCGTGCTCTCTTCGTAGCATTGATCGCGAGCTCTATGTCAGCGAGATGGTCGCCATCCTTTTCTGGGGGTCGGAGCTTTGGACTCTGGGCTTTCCTTTTCAAACTGGATGTAGGTGTGGGTGGCCTATCACTGTTCTGTCCCGTGAAATGAATTCCTTCGTCAAGATTGTCTGGAGGGACGTCAAGGAAAGAGAAAAGATTGGCACTCATGAGACACAGCGTGCAATCTGATGTCAAGTCGCCGCTGAACTGGGAATATCAAGTCGAGTCACAAGGTTTGATGTCAAGTGATTTTTTTAATTTTATTATTATAATTCAACAAGTTTATTATTTTTATTTTCTTTTCTTTTTTAAATCATCAATTATAAAGCTACTCTAAATACAAATGAGCAGGAGGCAATCGGGAGCACGGTGGCAGACCCTGCGGCATGTGTTGTAAGCATGCCTCCTAAGTACCAACTATGTAGTTAGTAGCCTAGGTAGCGAAGAGCGA
>Ga0153967_100479_pt1 | contig 14781 bp, 14 predicted proteins | sample TSFL051MetaG_FD_104688 | JGI IMG/M metagenome (GOLD analysis project Ga0153967, IMG submission 104688) | Attine ant fungus gardens microbial communities from Florida, USA - TSFL051 MetaG | ecosystem: Host-associated > Fungi > Mycelium > Unclassified | place: USA: Florida, Paynes | collected...
ACATCTGATTGCTCACCAAATGACCCCTAGGCCTCTGACATCAGATGTCCCCGAGGATCCTGAAACCACGATTGCTGGGAACGCCAAGAACAATACACTTCGAGAAACTCTGTAAAAACTGATTCTGCCACAAGCACCTCCTTCAATAGTAATCGCCCAATACTACCCAACTTCACAATGTGAATCGAATTTCACTACATGAGTTAAACATCAGAGATATGCGCTTCCCAACCTTCTTCCATGTTTTTCTGTTTTGGTTCCCTGGATGACTCTACGTCTTGATTATAAACATTATGGGCTAGATAAAAATGCAGGAAAGGAGCCAAAGACACTCTGCGTAAGCTATGAGTGACCATCCCTAGACTTTTTGAACCTCGACACCTTCTCTAATACTGAAACAGAGCCCACTGCTGAGGCATTGTCTCCTTGTCCAGGAACCCGTTCCAAAACAATTGGTGCTACAATGGAACTCGATTCTGACTGAGTTATGCCCGATGAAGGTATAAAAGCCACAAATCTTTTGGCCGCATCCAATTCTGTTGGTATATCAGCAGTGGCGGTTCGTGATGACACTATCGTTGGAGGGCGCTCAGGTCGATGAGGTCGTTGTCCGGGTGGAGGAAACGAAGGTGAGTCAACAATCATTGAGGGAAATGATGTTGAAGAGCCAGACACTGTAGAGTCCGATGATTGAGTCATCACCGGAATATATCCTCTATGTAGGCTGAATTGGGGAGGCTCAGCTCCTGGGGCTGTGAAGGATGGGGCATCAATAGTTGTGGATGAAGGGGAGTGCAATGTCTCTCTCGATGCGTTAATGACCTGATGTTCGCTTTGCTTCTTGTCATCTCCATCAGCCAATGTCTGTGGGAGTTTTGATGAAGAATGCAAAGGGGTAGATGAAATAGAGATCTTTGAAGGGGTAACGGTCGAGAATCTGCCCGATTTGGAACGATCAGCTTTGAATTTAGAGGTTTTAGGTCGACTGAAGAGTGGAAGTGAACGATGCTGCAGCCCCTGTTGCTGAGTAACTGTATTAGAAGGTACCCTTGGGGACTCAGCTACTTTCCAAGGTGATGCCAAGGTCTCTTGCGTGCTATCGGGTCGCATTTGAGACGGAGCATGGAAATACTGCCTATTTTGTTCGAGATTGTAAACTTCCCCTTTCTTGAATAACTCTAGGGTCTCTTGTAGCCCTTCTGCTTCGATTTCACTGTCGCTATCGCGATCACCCCCTACAAGGTGATCATCGTCATCAATTCTGCCTGAGCGGATAGCACGTTGTACTGTTCTGGTACTGGTCTCGGGAAGTACTGAATCTGCAACGGACGTTGACGTCTTAGGACCGATCGGAGTACCATAGGCTGATGTTATGCGGTTGGCTTTGAAGCACGATACTAAGAATTTAGAATGGCTGACTGGCGTTGGTGCCTCAAGGGCCGATTCCTGATCAGAATTAAGTGAGTCGAGACTACCGGGATGAGCCGGATACTTACACTCTCTTCGTGCGGTGAATGATCTATCATGGCTCTCGCCACGTCTTGACCGATGATGTTGCGTTTATTATAGTACTCCATAGCTATCTCTTGCTGGTGTTGTGCAAAGTCTAAGTCATACTGATTCTCAAGCTCAGCCTCTCCATTGTCTTCTTCACTGTCTAGAAGTCCTTCTGCAGATGCCTCATCGCCGTCGCTATTGTCAGAGCAAGGGATTGGATTATCCTCTGGTTCTGATTCGTCATCAGAGTCTTTCGTGAATGGACTGAAAGGAGTGGGTCGACTGGAGGTAGTTGAGACGTCAACTGCGGGCATGCGTTCAATAACGTTGAATTTGACGGGGTTAGCGTCGGGAAGAAATGGTTGTAGGAGTGTAGGACGTTTTCCGGCACGTAACCTCGCTGCTGTGACATCGTTCCACTCAGGCTTATTGATATTGGAACCGGAATCCTGAGGTTCTACAAAGGTGACAGTTTTTTTGCGCTCTCTAGTGTCCGTTCTCGTTTGTGGATTTTCTTGCTTTGCTGTATCTCCTTCTTTTATGAAAGAATCGGATTCTTTCCTAGAGAACCCCATATTGCGCATGAGTGCCCTCCCCATTTTCTTCTGGAGCTCCGTTGCCTGTTGCCGTCTGGCCTGTTCGTTTACGGCTTCTACCTTACGCTTTCGCAGAAGTTCTTCTCTCTCTTCTCTCTCAGCTTTCTTTTGACGCGCTTCCTCTTGATGTTCTTCCTCTTCTAACTCGTTCAGAATTCGATCACGATGTTGGCGTAGTTTTTCTCTTGCGACGGTGGGGAGGGATGAGAGACGAATTAAGGGAACATCTTGAATCATAGGCTCTTGTTGCCGATTGCTTCCTTCAGTTTGAGGAAGTGACTCAGAAATGTCGATGATGGGAAGTCCATCTTCATTCACAAGCTGAATATGGGTCTGGAGTGAAGTGTGTGCGGACTTCCAGAAAAGCGTACCTCACCCCTCTTATCCCTGAGACATTCGTAGTCTTTTATTGCCTCGTCACCGATCAGTTCGCTCAACTTTGATGATAATTTTTCGATCATTTCATGGGTAATATGCCCATCTCCTGCGGTTTCGGGAGTAATCGTATTCATTAGAGCGTGAAAAGCTGATAAAATTCATTCAACACTGAGTTTTTTGGTAAAATAAATTCTTGACTTACTCTTTTGATCGCCTGGGCTTAACTCTGAGTCGACCCTTGCCTTGTGGACATCGAACGTTTGACTGAGGCTTGCAAGGATCATGTTTGGTTCCAAGAACGATACCAAGCAACCCCATCACGGGATGTGATACACTGTTTCTTTGCTCATTCTATACCTTATTGTGATCGTCGAGAGACTTTGCTTGAAGCGTTGGTTTTGTGAAATCTTCAAAATAGATATATAGTGTTGGATCATCACTATGGCCTTCTCGGGCTTCGCACCAAATGGATTGCTTGGATCTAGTTCCTCTCTCCAGACAGACTCCGGACTAACAACTGCAATCAACTACACCAACGAAAAACATGGAGGAACATCTCAAATTGATAATAACAAAATTGGTAAGCGCCAGCTTTTGGAAGGTTAGTGGGACCTGGAGCTCATTGGGTAGATGCTGCGTCCTTCACTTTAACGAGCCTACTCTCAAAGGCGAAGAGACATAAGGAAGATTCAAACTCGCGAATAGTTAACTCTGAAGACACAAATCCACAGAGCGTCAACACTAGAGACTCAACGTCAAGTCCTGATCTAACCTTCGTTCATGGAGAGCAGGGAACAGGTAATTATAAATTCAACTGCTTTGAACATTATCTGAGGGCAACAACAGCACTTTCACCGTCAAGTTCAACATCCTTACATTCTCATTCTCCTGTTCTTGACGATGATGAAAGGTCGTCCTGGACTGTAAAGTCTTCTAACTGTGTTCAAGCGACTACATTCAACGGGAGCGTGATATCTCTGAAAAGGAGAAGACGCTCTGCGAAGCTGGTTGTGTGTTAGTTCGAAGATGCTGAAATGTCCTTATTGATGAGCGTTTTATAGACTCCATTCACAAGCACAGCGGAAATCACGACTTCTCCTTTTTCCAACCTCCTCGGTACACCAGTACACCGACTCCTTAATGATATATCAACGAACATGATAAAAAATTTACAGAAGTACGTGGCGCGGCCGTTTGTTCAAAACTTGGCATCTAAAATTCGATTCCAGTGTCCAGTCCCGGCCGTCTGATAGCTTTGCCACAAATTCCATCGAGGATACACTCTGGGTAGACCGGTATCGCCCAACCTGTTTTACAGATCTTATAGGAAATGATCGTGTTGCACGTGAAACCATGATTTGGGTAAAACAATGGGATTACTGTGTGTTTGGAAAAGCGAAAGGCAAAAAGCGGCAGCGAAATGTTGATGAGAATGTCGATGACGAGTATCAACGACCGCACGAGAAGGTGAGGTACAGGTGGTGTATATCTAAGTTTGCTAACAGCTCACAGATTTTGCTTCTGTCGGGACCCCCAGGCTTGGGTAAGACTACCCTTGCTCATGTTGTAGCACGCCACGCTGGTTACGATATTATGGAAATCAATGCTAGGTACATACTCACTACAATCCAGTTGGTACGCCAACAATTTAATCCTGTATAGCGATGCTCGAGCAGGTAATGTAGTGAACGATCGAATACGTCCTACTCTCGAATCAGGTTCCCTGGTGAATAGTACAAAGCCTGTCCTTGTAGTAATCGACGAGATTGATGGTGTAACAGGGGCTGGTGAAAACGTAAGTAATTGTTATGCATGATTGATTACTCTGCCCATAACTAGCTCTTAGACAAGCTCTTTCGTGAACAGTCTTGTCCAACTGACCTTAAGCAAATTGCGAAAGAAGAGTGTGTAGCCATGAATTTCCGATGTCTTCGTTGATTGATCGATGCCTTAGAACGAGGTAGTCATAAACAGCAACTGAGTACTTCAAGGCCCCTTCTCCGTCCAATTATCTGCATCTGCAATGACATTAATGCTTCATCATTGTCTAAGTTGAGGCCACATGCCTATCAAGTTCGATTTACACGTCCAGCAGACTTTCATACCGTCAGGCGCCTGCAAGAGATATGTGACAATGAAGGTCTCAAAGCTGAGACGAGGGCCCTAGGTACACTTGTGGCGATTGCGAAGGGCGACCTCCGCGGCTGCATTAATACATTACAGGTCAATATTGGGCATCTTTTACTTGACATGCGTCCTAAATGCTGCCATCCATAGTTTGTCAAGTCACGCCGAGAAGACGTTACAGAGATTGTCATTCGCGAAGCCACTGTTGGGATGAAAGAGGATGATACCACGATTGTAGCTGTTTTAAATAGCATCTTCAGTCCATTGTCAAAAAAGCGAGTCAAGGAGTTGGGTATGACGGAGGAACAAGAATCTAGATACGTGAACCGGCTTAGCCACGAGATTGAAAGTAGCGGTAAAGATGGGGCCATTGCAAACGGTGAGCGACCTCAGCGAACCTACGTTTTGGTGACTCTTTCTAATGGACAATAGGGTGTTTTGAGCATTACGCCACGCTTCGACAACATGATGCCAATTTTTCCCGTCACGAGAAAGTAACTGAATGGTTAATTACCTACGACGCACTATCTTCATCAATGTTTGCTGATGGTGACTTCGCCCTTCTTCCATATTTGCCTTTCATGCTTGTTCCGTTCTATCCACTATTCCAAACTCGAAACTCCGAGCGGATAGAGCGCAATTACTCAGATTGGGAGGTCAGTAATTTCAAGCTCAGTGTGTCATATTCTAAATTATTGCTCAAAGTATCATCAACTCACTAAGTCAAACGAGGGGATTTACGACTCTTTTGCCCGTTGTCTCCGAAATGCCACAAATCGTCAAGGAGGGGTCTACAGACACCTCGTCAGTGCCCCAATACTACAACTTGAGTTCACGCCATTTATCAATCGGATAATATCACCGCCGCTTAGACCTGTCAGCGACAGCTTTCTTCCTGCCAAGTTTTCCGCCACTGATGTGTCAAAATAGGCAAATAGCCAGGTGATTCGGGCTGAAGAGCGTCGGTTATTGGCTCGGCTCGTGGAGATCATGGCGGCTTTAGAACTACGGTTCATACCAGATAGAGGAGAGGATGGACAACTGTCCTATAGCCTTGACCCGTAAGTCCGTGCTCGATGGACTGGTCGTGAGCACGACTTTCTGACTAATTTTTTACGTAGTCCCATTGATGTATTCATCACTTATGATGGAAAGAGAGCAAGCGACATCGCAGCGTCGCGATACGCTGTTCGTCATCTTATCGCTGTAGAAGTGAGTGTCACGAGCCTGGGCCATCCAATCGTCGAAATATAACTTTCTAGGTCAACGCCAAATTAGCGGCTCGCGATGTTGAGGGCATTGAAAAAGGAAAAAGCAGCAATCGCCATGTGTCTGGACAGATGCAACGGTATGCGTTCCGTCAATATCCACGTGTTTGGAGTTTCTGATGTGACCTGAAGTGATGGGACTCATAAGTCGACTGAGGTGGATATATCTGAACCTGCACCAAAGCGGCAAAAAACGAATCCATCTGATACCAGTGAGAAGGTAAGGGATTAGGCTTCCAGCTCCCGTGTGAAATTGAGATTTGTCTACTAGATGCCGACGGATTTCTTTGGTCGTCCTATTGCGGTTAAACCGACATGGACAACCAACTCAAACTCGGCTGCCAAAAAACCAATGAAGGAAGCCTATCGTGTATCATACAAGTTCAATGAGGGCAATTCAGCAGCCGTTCGTAAGCCTGTGAAACTCAATAATTTTTTGTGACAACGGAAAGTATCATTACAGCTATTTTTGATATTCAATTGTATTCTTTGAATTATGCTCAGCGAGGATTGTTAAATTTCTTGGAAACCTATTTCCTGAATAAAGGAGCCGACGTTTCCTAGGTTTATGTCCAAAATAGTTAAGAAGATGACCCTGACGGTGTTGAATCCACAATCAGGCCATAACTTGAAACCCACATCTGACGACGATCCATCGGGAAGCTGCACTTCATCTGTTAGCATAAAATTTACCAAGTGTTCACAGGAGACCAGACCAAATAACGCACCGCGTGCCACCCAATGAAGGAAGATGACCCGCTGTTATAGACCATCCGCGCACCGGGAAGTTGGATCGATTACACCCTTGTGTTCAACCTCTCTAGTTTCCGTGTCTTTCAAGGACCCTCTAGCGACTCGAAGCTTTCAAGGGTTCTGGCCCCATTTCCATCGGATGGTTTTTCAATGACACTCGAGACATCTCGATCCTATTTTGAGGCCTCGGTCGCGCGAGAGCCACAAAAGGCACTCAAAGTTCTAAATGCTATTAGACGTGAAGAAGTTGAAAGAAGCTTAATTCTCTTTACTTACCGCATCCACCTACGGAGCATAATGCTTCGGACTCCATTATCTCGTTTATTTTTTATTAACGTTTCAACTTGTTCTGCGGCCCGCTCGGCTGGAACAGGTGAAATCCATGGACTTTGGGCAAAGGTTTTCGAGACGGGTCTAAATTTGGACGACTGAACTGGGTATATAAGACTGCACAGATGGGCTGAATTTCCTCAGCTCGCTTTCTTCTCTTCCAACCTCTCTTCACATTTACACCTCTGACCTTTAGAATCGATTCACCATGTTCTCCCGTGTCTTCATCGCTACCCTCGTCGCTCTTCCCATGATCGCCTCGGTGAGTGACTCGATGCACATCCTGATGCACCCTTATTTATGTACCCCTCCTTCATAGGCCACCCCTGCTCCTCACCACCCTGATGGTGGCAACTGCAACGTCGGCGAGCTCCACTGCTGTAGGAAATCGCCATTTCCCTGGGTGCTCTGGATCAACTAATTTTGTTTTCTCAGGTCAACATACTTCCAACATTGGCAACACTGGAGCCAGTGCTGGTGGTCTCCTTGGTGTTCCTATCAACCTTCTCCCACAAATCGGCCTGGATTGCGACCCCATCTCCGTCCTCGGTGTTTCGGGCAATAACTGTGCTGCTCAGCCCGTCTGCTGCCAAGAGACAGCTTTTGTACGTGTCCTCCTCTTCATTTTCCAGTATTTAATTCTGAAATATCCACTTTAGTCTGGCTTCTTAAACCTCCTCAACTGTGCTCCCATCAATGTCAACCTTTAAAGGATGGGTTTTTGGGTATATATATGCGCTTTATATCTTCAGGATCGCTTTGTAGATTTTTTGCAGAGGTCTCCTGTTGATTGCGTTTTCTTGCACCTGCTCTCGTTTGTTCTGGACTTGGACTGTTCAATATATGTCGTATGCTCTCACTGTTTAGCACTCAGGTTCCTGTCACAACCAGTGGCCATGTAAGGAATGAGTTGTACCGTGCCACTACCGTTGCCCTGGCATGGATAATGATAACCTCAGTTTTCCAACTCCGGATGGAAGCAAATATCCCACCAAGTATCTGACTGAATAAATCCATACTAGAATTATTCACTGGGCTCGGAATAAATACAACAGCATATTTATTTATTTAATCACATTGTGAACAACCGGCTCAACATAATGATGCGAATCCAAAAAAGAGGGGTGGGTATCAAGGATATATATAATAAAGTTTACAATACGTAACGGAAGTCGCGGTTCTGAATGTCAGTGATATCGAGGAATGCCTAACGATCACCAAGTGAGCAATGGCATCCAGTAGCATCACAAACTTACCTTATCAACCTTCTTCTGGACCGAGTCTCCTCTCTCATCAGTTAAGGTAAGATAAACATGGTCGTAGCTGTCATCACGGCTTTCTTTTTTCCTCATCTCGTTCTGCCAGGAGAGATATGACCGTAATGCAATGAACATGACAACGCAGACGCCGAATATCACTGTGATAGTAACCCAAGGGACACGATTCCTGTAGAACACAAGAACATGAACATCTAGAAAAAAGTAGATTCAAAACAAGCTTCAAAAATCACCTGGGTTGGTATTTCTTCTTCCACATGAATGGTCCAGCAGCGTTACCTATGCCGTAAGCAATGAGTAGAATTGCATTGACAGTTGTTTCTTGTGAACACGACGTCAAATTCAAGTCAAGACATCTGTGATGCGACCCACTCTTCGTGTGACCTGCAACAAGTGATCCAGTCCATCCCAAGACAACTACGAAGGGAGAGATAGCGGCGACTAAACAAGGGTATTTGAATGCTTGAACACTCATCAAGGCAGTACAACGCACTCGTAAGCCAATATGAGAACAGTAGACCGATCTTCTTATGTTGAGGGAGTGCATTCAGGAGAATTGCTCCCAGGATAGCCGGAATAAACATCATTGCCCCCGCATATCCTCTACCAATTTTTCGATATGAACCAAGGTAAACTGCGATCAAGATGAAAAGGACTGTCATGTCATTGATCGACAAGATGGGAAACAGAGAAATGGTCAGTAACCACTTGCCAAACGTTAGACAAGACATACTCTCAATGACACCGTCAACACAGCCAATTAAAGTTGTTTGGATCGGCGTAAACCCAAACTGAGAAATAAGGATCAAACGCTGATTAGTAAGCTGATTTAAATTTAGTGGCTTGTTCGTGCGGGTGATCAAAATATTTGACATACAGAGTTAAAGACATTGCTGAAAAGATAGGGGTAAATGAAGATTAGAATATTTGGAAGAATCCTACAACCTGAAGGTGAACCCACAACGTACAGAAGAGCTCCGAGAACAGCAATTAACCAGGTCTTGGGGTCCGTGAACGCTTCAATGAACCTAATGATCAAATGACATTAGTACCAATGATGATGATACATCCATATGGGCGACTACTCGGGTGATTCAGTTCAAAAACTCACTGTTCACGCTTCCATTTTTTATTCTCCACACCAGTTTGATTGACTATAATACGTTGAACAACTTGCACACGCTCCTCTGGAGTTAGAAACCGAGCATTGGCAGGACTATCTGGGAAAAAGAACCTGAGAAACACACGTGCGTACGATCGATAGATTGTCATCAATTGTCTTATTAAATCATAGAGAGTGTAGAGCGCTTACCAAAATGATACTGCCGTTACGAGAGTAATGAGGCCAGTGATAATCATGAGCCTGTAACATATGATCAAAGTGAAGATTCATGGGGTGTGGTCGACGTTGTAACGCACCATTGCCAGGGCATGAATTTATGAGTCTATTGGCAATCGAAATGAATGGTTGAGAAAGAAGACCAAGTGATATCGACGGACCTCAGTATGAAGCACCCCGAAACCTACAAAACCAAGGAAGATAATAGCAATTCCATTCATGAGGACTAGAGCTACGGTTGGGCAAGAAATGTTCGCAAAGATAACTGGACCACTCACACCAATACCCAACCCTCTTTGTTTGCTCTTCTCGTGTATAGAACATTGAAGTTACTATCATAAATCCGGGTGTAATGGCACCTGTGATCATGTGGGCAAAATGACGAAACAGTTATTCTTTTCATACCTTCACAGATCCCGAGGATGAACCGAACAGCAAATAGAGCACCAAAAGATTTGCATGCTGCATGTGCCAATAGAGCAACCGCCCATACAAAGATATTGATGCTGGGGACAAAGTTGAGTTATAACCACTGAACGGTAACGTTTCATACCTCATCCACTTGCCAACCGGTAGTTTCTGGAGAGCAAGACTCTGGGGATACTTTTCTCGTGGGTGATGTATAATGGTTCAATAACGAAGGAGGATTGAGCCTACCTCAAATGCAATATAGCTCAGGTAGAAAATTGTCCCAAGCCAGTTGAATTGGTTTTGGTCAAGATGTGCCCCTTGCCTGATACACGATGAGCACTGTGTGAAGGATTATGGAGTTGCATACAGACAATATTCCCAGAACTGATGACTGAGCCAACGTTGTCTTATCGGCGAAAGTCATCCTGTGCCACATTCAGAATGGTTCGTGGATGACACGAAATACACCCACAAATACATAACTGGGGGACATGAGGTTAGTCAAATGTAGATCCCCAAATCGCAGGAACATAGGCATACTGCACATTAAGGGCATCAAATGTCTGTCAAGTTTCCGCCTGTGAAAGTCATGGTTCAAGTGCGTCGAGAAGTATGATAAATGCTTACTTCAACCTTGCAGTAGCCTCAGGGCTTAACGGTATGTCACTGTTCGCATTGGCAGTAAGCTTCGCAGCAACGTCGACGTCATCCACGAAAGCAACGTGTTCGTGTGTAATTGGAGACTTTTCAGAGGGTACACTGTGTAGGCTCATGAAGGGCAGGGAGGAAGGAGCGTGAAAGAAAGATGGGTCCGAGTTAAAATGAGCGTAAGGACGGTGGATTTACCGTAAGGGGCAAGGAGCGTTAAGAAAGCGGCTGTGGGTTCATTGAGTAACTGCCGCGGTGTCTTCCCAGCATCACGCCCTAGCTCTCACACCGAGTAAAGTCATCAAAACATATTTCTGAGTACTTTACGTCATCTGCGTGCGACCCTGACGACCAGTCCAATTCCGGGGAATGACCACACACACACAAGAGTGGGTTCTCAAGCCTGAGTCAGAGTATCGGTTTGAGCTCGATCCAGATACAACGTTGGCAATCAAGGTGCGTGGTTCAACCATCCTCGCCAACCCTCGGCATTGACGACAAGTTCATGTAGCTGGTGAGAGGTAAAGCCGAGATCTTTGGTGCTGAGCTTGTTGTAGGAAAAAACTATCTTTTTGGAGTGGAATGTAAGGCGGCGGTCTTCACATGGCGAGGTTGTACCATCGAGATGAGTCACGAGGTTCTCTAGGGCCTCACACCCCAGAATGTTAGATTAACGTATTCACTGTCAACACGTTACAGGCCAGCCTTCTACAGAGTATATCTCAGAAGATACGCCCATGCAAACTTATGGAAATCTTCACGTTGTGCTCGAGAAAATGCGTGTCCGATCGCTATTTACCCTCTCTGGATCATCACTGGCACCTGGTGAATCACAGACCAACGACAAGCCTTCAGATCCACCTCGAGTACTGGTGATTGGTCCAGCAAATTCTGGAAAAACAGTGTTGTGTAAAATTTTGGTTAACTACTGTGTTCGTATGGGTCAAGGATGGTCACCTGTATTGGTAAATCTAGATCCCAATGATGTACGTATACATAACTAGCGATGAACATTTCAGACGACTAACGTAACCACAGGGGGGCTGGGCAGCTCCAGGTGCACTATCTGCTGCAGCTATACGCGACCCAATACATACATACTCTGCGGCAACTTCCCTTGGATCTGCAGCAACAACCGCACCGATGTCTTTGGCATCAAACACTCACTTTCCCCTCGTGTATTGGTATGGCCATGCAGATCCAAAACGAAATCCAAAATTGATGGAACGGTTGATTCGTAACATCGGAGAGAACACAGAAGAACGTTTTGACCAAAAACCAGAAAGTGCGTGCTGACACTATGTCCTTCTCTTTCTAATCACTGTCCATCAGACAAAGCTTCAGGCTGTATTATTGATACCCCTGCTCTGCTTTCATCTGGCCCTGCGGCGATTAGTGAGGTCAGGTTGCGGTTGATCAAAGCCTGTGTTGATGCCTTTAGGAGTGAGTTCTAGTCATGATATGTGTTTTTATTCTGATTATCTATGCCTCTGTAGTAAATATCATCCTTGTAGTTGGACAGGAAAAACTCAGCGCAGAAATGAAGAAGCACTACAGCAAACAGCTCACGGTCATCAAGGTCCCAAAGTCTGGGGGAGTAAGTCCTTCAGGGTATCCTGATTCAGCTCGTCGTGATATCAATGTTACCAAGGTTGTAGATCTGGACAATTCGTTCCGCGAGCGACTCCACAGTCATCAAATTCGTACCTACATGTACGGAACCAACATCCGGCCACCACTTGGCATTCCGACTGATTCGATATCCGTTGCCGGCGAACCCAACAATGACCTTATTTTGTCTCCTGCTTCCACGACTGTCAATCTTGACGAGTTATCCATCTTCCGAATCGGAACTGGTGAGTGCCAAATATTTCTGTTCCACCCAAACACTTACTGAGCATGACTGCTTCTCTTTTGCTCATTGGCCTCAATATAGAAACAATGGCTCCGGTATCTGCATTGCCCATTGGCGCCAAACGCATCGTGTCAGAAATGCAACCTATTTCCGTTGATGCCAGTGTTCCTGGCTCAGGATTACTGAACAGGGTTCTAGCAATCATGGCACCATTCAATCCTGATGAGAGCGAGAGATATGACGAAGAAATATTGGATCTCACGGTCAAGGGCTTTGTGGTTGTGTGAGTCTATTTCTATCTTGAACCTGGACCTTCTAATTGATCTCTCATTATAGGACAGGCCTTGATCTAAAAACGAAGCAACTAACCATATTGAAACCTAATAGGGATCCTATAGTGGGAAAAACCGCGATTGTTGGATCATTCGATTGGTTGGATGATTGATAGTGACTTCTTTCAAGTATTTTTGCATGTGTGGTATCATCACACATTGAGAAGTTGTTGTGGGTTCTACATGCTTGGGAATAGTGGCTACATTTTAAGAGATAAATGATAGTTTAAAACCTACACTAATTTTAGTACTTCATCAAGTAATTATAATTATTAACCAGTTAGATTATCAGTATTTAGTAACAAGGTTTTCATTTTAGGTCTTTAGTTGCTAACTATCACAAACTTCATTTGGCCATAACTCTATAAATACTTGCACAATTTTGACAGGCTTAGATGTATCTGAAAGCCCTTAAGAAGACCTTTCAAATAATGTGCAAAATGTGCTAAAGCAATCAGTACTAATTGAGATATCAAGTGATCAGTGCTGGACACTGATCTGTTGATATCTTGGGAACTGCTGAATGCAGACATTTGCTTCTATATACATATGAAAGCTCTTTTTAATATGCTTCTAACAACCATAAATAGACCCTGAGACAATAAGATCCTATAGAGATACAAGAACCTCAATGTTTAACATAACACTGATCTATTACCCATAGATATTCATTAGTCCTTGAATAGAACAAAGGACTGCTTCTCTATGGTTAGGTTATCTCTATTTCAGACATAAAAGGACCACCATATATAGAATAATAGGCAGTAGACATATGATACTTTGTCCAGGTGCATAGGCTATCTTACTCATATATATAAGGCTCTCTAGTCTAAGAATTAGACCTTAGACTTAACAACATCTTTTCATAAGGATTTCAGTTGCAGTTGAGTAACCTTAACCTTAATCCCACTCTAAGTCAGAGTTGACAAAGAGAACTTATTAGAGTCCTCACTAAATTGTGTATGCTACTTATACATGTTTAATTATTTGTCCTTATTTACTGATCTGAAGGTATTACATAATTAAAAGAAAAAGAAAATAAATATTGACTTAGAGGGAATTGGGCGATTCATGACACTTTTGTTGCTTAAAACTACTCTACTTTCTTGAGCTTTTAAAGATATAACTTCATCTATTACAACTAGCAAGTAATGTCGAAGTATGATATATTTCTCATCTTGTTATCTCTATTTTATCTATGTCATTGCTAAATATACTCTTCATTATTATGACAATAGCCCTAGACATTTACCTAGTTACTTCCATCTCTGCATAGTTACAAGTTTGGTATTTAAAGTCCTTGTTAACATACTCTAAAATTAACCTTTTATTCTTGATCCTAGATATATCCTCTATTCATAGTACCAATTATTGTTACTAATCTTTTATTCTCAATCTTAGTGATTGTATCACAAATGGTCACTTACTGAGTTTGTGATTGAAGAGTTCTTTGATTCTCAAGCAAGGTAGAATAATCAACAAAAGATGTTGTTAAGTCTGAGGTCTAATCCTCAGACTATGAAGCCTTATATACAGGAAATGATGGTCTGTGTACCTAGACAGAGCATCACATGTTCTACTGCCTATTATTCTACATATGGCAGTCCTTTTGTGTCTAAAATAGCAATAACTTAACCATAAAAGGGGCTGTTCTTGTTTGTGTTCAAGGATTGATGTGTATCTATGGGTAATAGATCAGTGTCATGCCAAACCTTGAGGTCCTTGTATCTCCACAGAATCTTATTGCCCTAAGGTCTATTTATGATTGTCAGAAGCATATTGAAGAGAGCTTCCATGTGCATATGGAAGTGAATGTCTGTGTTTGGTGGTTCCCAAGATATCTGCTAATCAGTGTCCAGCACTGATTAACTGATATCTCAATGAGTACTGATTACTTTGACACATTTTGGGCATCGTTGGAAAGGTCTTTATAAGGGCTTTCAGATGCATTTTAGACCGTGTGAATCGTG
>Ga0153967_100481_pt1 | contig 14714 bp, 20 predicted proteins | sample TSFL051MetaG_FD_104688 | JGI IMG/M metagenome (GOLD analysis project Ga0153967, IMG submission 104688) | Attine ant fungus gardens microbial communities from Florida, USA - TSFL051 MetaG | ecosystem: Host-associated > Fungi > Mycelium > Unclassified | place: USA: Florida, Paynes | collected...
AGCTTGCCAAGTGTGTTGAGTAGGACTATGGGACGAAAGGCCTTGGGAGTGTCGTAAGCCAGTTTACCTGGCTTGGGAATAATGACAGAGACTGACTCCTTGAAGTGCTGGGGCCAGTGTCGCAAGGTGATACAGGAGTTGGCTAGAGAGAGGATGCCAGCTGCACAGATATCGTTGGCTAGAATATACTTGAGGTAGTGCCAGGTGATATGATCAGGACCTGGAGCAGAGATGTTAGAACAGGCCTTAAGGGCCTTATGCAACTCTAGTAAGGAGAAGGGAACCTATGACTGAGTGGCCAGAAAAGGGATATCATCTAGAAACATCACCTAGCTATTTCACTCGACATTCTTCGTTCCAAGAGCACTACTTCCTGCCTCAATGCCTGGAGGTCCTCCTTCAGTCATCCCTCATCCCAAGGTCGCCACTTCCTATCCCTCAAAGGTGGTAACCGCAAACCTCTCCAGCCCTCCTATACCAAAGGTGGCAGCTGACTTCCTTTTATTGCTGAGTCAGTCACATTGTGTGCCAGGGTGACTTGAACCATTCTCAACCATGCTCCCATTGGAGAGTTCAGACAGTGCTTTTTCTCTGCAGAGTGCATTCAGTGTCCGTGTGGCCATTGCTAAGTGGAAATACGTCGACACATCTTAGCAGACTATAGTCGGTTTGCTCATGCTCCCTTGACTGACCCATTGCCATTTATCAAGGACTTTGTCAAATTCCTGAAGGAGCACCCTAGTGCATTCGCCTTCACTCCTCAGGATTGCCCACCCCCTAAGCCTCCATGAGTGCTCTCTTGGTCTCTTCTCTATGTTTTGTAGATAGTTTCCCTTTCTTAGTCTCATCTCTCTTAGTTCCTTTTGACTCTGTACTCTAGGCATGATAGATCTTTAGACTTAAACATGCTATTTGAAGGTTGGTTACAGACAACCTATATCTAGTTTTCTCTTCTCTCTTAGAACAGATCTCTCTCTTAATACTGATAGTGTCTCTTGCCAGTGAGGGGACAGTCATGGTCCCTGAGGCGCCAGTAGGCTACTTGTTGTAGATAGTCTACTGCAGACTGCGATCAAGCACCACGTTATAAATTTCTGAACAAAAAAAAATAGTCTAAAGATGATCCCATATAGCCTTTGAGGTAGTAGTATCCTGAATGTATTTTCGTTGACCAAATTCAATAGCACTTCATATCAAACCCATAGCTACAGAGTTAGATCACAGCCAGTCAAGATATTCCCTTTTAGAGGTGATCCAGTTCTTATATTGAGCAGAGGTAGTGATGAAGGGCTTGCCTTCAGGGTCAAGGGGGTGAGTCATAGAGGGTATAGGAGGACAGTCTTCTAATCCTTCTACAAAGAGCCATAGAAGGCGAGCTTGCAGAGCTGTCTTTATATTGTCAGACCAAACATAGTAATTGGTACCATTAAGCTTTGGAAATTAGAGGGTCTTGGAGGACAATTCCTGAATGTATGCACCACTAGGGACCATAACCTTACAGCATAGCAGTGGCTTACATCAGGATGAAATGAGGTAATATTATACTTGAGTCAACTAGGACTGAATGTTGAAGACTAGGTCAGTACATGAATAGGTCAGAGTATGAGATAACATACCTAGTACCGAGTGTCAAAGACTGGGTCCTAGTGAACAATATAGCTACAATTATATACCAATAGGATTGTAAATGAACTTAGATGTAGCTATAGCAATATGACAAGTAATGAATAATAGTGGAGAAGAGGAATGAAATAATGTAACAATAACAAGTTGAATTAGAATGACATCATCCCCTTAATATATTATAACAGGTCCCAACTAGATACATAGATAACAATATCAATATTAACACAGTTATTGTATCATAAATGATTACTTACTGATTGGTGATTGATGAGTAGTAGTTCTCAAAGACTTGAAGATACAACTAGAGTAAGTAATGAAAAATGTTGTTAAGTCTGAGGTCTAATTCTCAGACTAAAAAGCCTTATATATATAAATAAGATAGTTTATGTACTTGGCCAGAATATCACATGTCTACTGCCTATTATTCTATATATGACAGTTCTTTTGTAATTGAAATAGAAATAATCTAACTATAGAAAAGTAGTTCTTTATTTTATTCAAGGACTAATGAACATTTATGAGTAATAGATTAATGTCATGTTAAATATTGAGAGCTTTGTATCTCTACAGAATCTTATTGCCTTGGGATCTATTTATAGTTGTTAAAAGTGTATCAAAGAGAGCTTTCATGTACATATGGAAGTAAATATTCATGTTTGGTGATTTCTGAGATATCTATAGATCAGTGTCTAGGACTGATAACCTGATATCTTAATGAGTACTGATTGCCTTGGAATGTTTTGCACATTATTTGAAAGGTCTTCTTGAGGGCTTTCAAATTTATCTAAGACTGTGGGAATTGTACAAGTATTTATAGAGATATAACCAAATGAAGTTTGTGATACTATAATAAATACTTTATCTCAACATTGATTGGAACTCTTAGGCTACATATTGTTTCTTAGTAAGGCTTTTTTGATAATCTATTTCTAGGTAAGAATTAAGAATCTAAGTTAAGTTATTCAAGAGTCAATTCTACTTTAAGTCAGAGTTTGATAAAAAGAACTCGTTAAAGTCATTGCTAGTTTGGTTTATATTACTTATACACATTTGTTTGTATTTGTTTACAAACCTAAAATTAAATTAAATAAAAATAAAAATAAATAATAACTTAAAAAATCATAATACTATTCTTTTTTCAAAAGTTCTTGTTCTAAGAACTTTTCTTCATAGTTCTCCATATAGATCATTTGAATCACCCATTTCTTTTTCTATATCTCTTAATTCTTCTAGATATTTCTTATTTTTTTCTATTCTCTGTTGATCTTTATCATCTTTTATTTTTGTTCTACTCTTATATTCCACTTTTTTTTTCTGTCTTTTTTAGAAATAAATTTCTTTTCCATTATCTTTAATTTTTCTTCATTTATTTTTAATACACTCTTATTTCTCCATTTATACATTAACTTTACTGTATACCTTTCTGGTAACTCTCTGTTGAATATCTTACTATCTTCTTTAGCTTTTTGCTTTGTACTTTTTTTCCTCTTGTTCATATACTCCCTCAAACTCTTTTACCAGATCTATCACATTCTTTAAATTTTCTTTATTCTTCCAAGTGTTTTCTTTTATAGTATACTTTTTCTATTGTACTAAGCATTTATTCTTTTCTTAAATCTTTTTTTTATTTATTATCCTTTCTACCTCTCACTCTTCTTTAATTACTACTAGTTGTGGCTTTTTTTTCTGTCTTTTTACTTGCAATTCATATTTTTGTATCTAACTAATATTCATTATTGAGTGTATTTTAACTGTAGTAGACAGTTCTAATTCTATTGCATTACTAGAAATTATTACCTTTACTCTATAAGGTTCTACAAAGTATTTAGTAAGTTTTTCTGTTTATCGTTTAGCTATTTGGTATTGCAGATCCTTAGTGCTAAAGTGACACTAAGTTATCTAGTCTATATTCTTTTGTCTCTCCTTTACTCTTATTAGTATATCTCTTCATATTTTTTTATACCTTATATAGTGCTGTTAAGCCAGATCAATAATTTATAGCAAAATAATAATATTTTAGTACTCTAACAAGGCTAATCTGTCTTCAGAATGAGAATAACAGCTCCTTTACTTTTCTATAATGCACTTAAATTGTACTTTTCAGTGTAAATACACTCAAGAGACAGAGTAGTGACCATAAATACCACTATTAAATACCTCAAATCCATAAAACCAATATCCAACTTTTTTAGATAGTTGGTATTCTAGTTTTTGAACTGAGAAATGACTCAGAATAGACTTGAGAGTGTGGAGTACTACATATCAAACAAGCTATAGCATATAGGAACTTTTATCAAGAACCATAACATCATAGATCATCTATCAGATACATCTATTAATCATTGATAAATAGCTACAGAAATAGATCTTACTCATGAGAGCAGAAAGCAGTCTATAGTACTATTAAACTACATCAAAAAGATATATCAAACAAGTAAAATGAGGTGAGATGAAATAGGAGGAAAGTTCTACAGGGAAGAGTAACAGAGTGCCTACATAAATGTTCTTACTGTCAAGACAGACAAAGAAATATACAGCTCTGCCCAGGGTACTCTCTTGTCATAGGCTTAGGGCTTAAGGAAGTAAAAGTGGTACTCTTCTCTATCAAACATGTCTAAGTTCACTTGTCAGAACCTATAAGATAACATAATTAATAATGCAGACCAAATAGAGATCAGTCTTCTATGGTATGATACTGGGATTATCTTGCTTTATCAAAGAGTCATAATGACCTACCTGGTATCAATATGATACCAAGTGAATAAGACACTATTAGAACAGATAGATTACAAAGAAAAACTTGAACTTGGATAATCAACATGCAAGGTTAAGGTGTTGGCAATAGAATTAAGGGCTAAATATAGCCCATCTAAAGATAGATGACCCTAGATTAACAAACAAATAAGACCAAAGGTTATACTATTCAAAAATATTTAAGTCAATAGTGAAAATATAGCAACTCATTGCAATGAGTTAATAGTCTTCCTCTTCTATTATGATTACCATCTCTTTGAATAAACCTAAAATGCATAATCGTAAAGCAAACTCTATAAAAATATCTCTCTATCGTCCATAAGCTCTACAGATTAATAATAATAATAACAATGATCAAAACAGTGGTGTTACCACTACCAAAGTCTATCCTAGCCTATGCAATCATAGTAGCCAACAGTGAAAATGAGGTGATTAAGAAATCCTCATCAGAAAATAAGTTCTTTTTCTTTGTTAAAGATACACCAGATAAAGTCCCTTTCTGAAATGCCGTCCTCCAAGAAATGAAGCCCTGCCATATTATTATTAAGAACATATATCCCAAGTTTTGGAGAATGGAGAAGGTGTTGAGTGAGAACTTGAAAAAGTAGTACACTAACCTCAATAGTAAAAGAAAAGTCTTAGCTGCATACTGTGGCCAAGACTAAGACTAGTTGTATTAAAAAGGCTATCAAGTTTGTAGTGGGGTATAAGGTGAAAGACAATGACATTGAAATGCTAAATAAGGCAAGTTCCTGAATTGTCATAGATGTTAAAGAAGCAAAGAAAACAAGGGAGCTTTTGAAATGTGGGGTGATGATGTTAGTTAAAAAAAGGAGATTTGGGACCCTCATAAAAAAGATAGACATAAAAGAGACAAACAATAGGAGATGCCAGATACAAAAGACAGAGAACATTGAGTAACAAATTAAGTAAGAAGATAAAGACATTCAAGAATACAAAGAACAATAGACAGAAAATTATGAGACTAATGAAAGAGTTCAACAATAATGGAGAGATGAGAATAACTAGATCTCAAAGAACAGCAAAAACAAGATATCTAAAGAAAGGTCAAAAGAACACAAAAACAAAAACAAATACAAACCACTAGTAATAACCAGACTGCTTAATAAGAGAGAGAAACTAATAACAAATACAATAACAATATGTAAGATAGCATTCAAATACCACAGTGAACTACAAAGCCCATCTAAAAGAGAAAAAGATGATGCATAAAAGATTGATAACTTCCTAAAAGTAGTGACCCAATCAATAGGAGATGATGATGTTCAAATACTAGAAAAAGACACAAATAAAGCAAAAGTCAACAAAGCAATAAAAGACAGTAAGAAAGAAACAGCATCTGGGATAGATGGAGTTCCATACAAATTTTACAAATTTTGATAGATGAAGTATGAGAAATACAAAAACAGAAAAGATGACCCCAAAGTAAAAGAGTGTAAAAGCTTAACTCTACTCTAAGTCAGAGTTGACAAAGAGAACTTGTTAGGGTCCTTGTGGAATGATTGAGATTGCAGTTGAGTAACCCTAACCTCACTTGTACTCTAAGTCAGAGTTTGACAAAGAGAACTTGTTAGTGTCCTTACTAGTTTGTTATACACTACTTATACATATTTAACTATTTATTATTGTTTACTGATCTGATGATATTACATAATTAAAGAAAAAGAAAAAGAAATATTAACTTAGAGGAATTTGGCGGTTCATAATATTACCCCTCTCTCAAGGGTCTTTGTCCCAAGGACTTTCTCATAATTTATCATATGGGTCCCTTAGGTCACCCATATTGAGATTTTCATCCCCTAATTCTTCCAAATACTTTCTGTCCTCTTCAATCCTTCATTGGTCTTTCTCGTCCTCTTTCTCATTATATTTCTCTATTTTTCCTCTCTTGTATTCATCCTTTTCTTTTTCCATTTTCTTTAAAAACAGATTCTTGTTATATCTGGAGAATGGATTTTTCTTTTATTGTCTCCAATTTTCCTCCATTTGTTTCCAGTACTCTCTATTGTATTTCTTGTTGCCCTATCCATAGAGCAATTTAGCCATATACCTTCTAGGTATCTCTCTACTAAATGTCTTTCTATTTTCTTTGGTCTCTTATCATCTGACTTCTTCTTCTTTTTCTATGCAATAACTCTTCTCAAAGTCTTCTACCAATTCCATGGCGTTCTTCAGGTTCTCTTTGTTCTCCCAAGTGTCTCCCTCTACTGTGCATCCTTTTTATTATATCAAGTACTTATCCTTTCCTTATACTTTTCTTTTGTTTATGATCTTTTTGACCTCCCATTCTTCCTCCTCTTCAATCACCACTAGTTGTGGCATTTTCTTTCTTTGTTCTTCTACTTGTGATTTATACCTTCATACTCTACTGATGTTGACTACCGGGTGTATTCTAACCATACTTGGCAATTCTAATTCTATTGCATTACTAAAAATAATTGCTTTCACTTTGTAAGGGCCTACAAAGTGTTCAGTAAATTTTTTTGTACATTTCCCAATCATTTAGTACTTCAAGTTCCTAGTGCTAAGTAGCACTAAGTCGCCCACTCTATACTCCTTCACTTTCCCTCTTTCCCTGTCTGCATACCACTTCATATTTTCCTACACCTTTTGTAGCATTGCCTTGGCTTCTTCCTGCATATTTCTCATCCTTTCTGCAAACTTTTCCACCCCTTCATACTTTCTCTTCTTTCTCATCTCAAATTCTATCCTTGGATCTTGTTCCTGATTTGCTTTAAATAGTAACACCTTAGTTCCAGTGTGCACTTTATTGTTGTAAGCGAATTCAGCTGTACCCAACCATTCTAGTCATTGTTTTTGTCGGTGATCTATAAACATTCGGAGATACTGTTTCAACTCCTGATTCATTCTCTTTTTTTGGCCATCTGTTTGTGGGTGAAACGCTGTAGACAACTTTGTTTTGATCCCTAGCATGTGATTCAGTTCCCTCATAATACCCACCATAAATTGTGGTCCTTTATTAGAAATAATACTATCTAGTAGTCTATATAACTTCTAGATGTTATCTCTAAATAGTTGTGCTAGTCCTTCTGTGCTCGTTCTCTCTGTAGTAGGTACAAAATGTACCATCTTTGTAAATCTATCTACTACTACTAGGATTGAGTCATATTTCTGAGCCAAAGGCAACTTCATAATGAAGTTTGCACTAATATAGGTCCATACTTTTTCTGGAATTGAATTTGGCATTAATTTTCCTGCCAGTGATTGTGTTCAATTCTTGTTGCATTGGCAGGTATCACACCCCTCTACATACCACTTCACTTCTTTAGTAATCCCTGACCACCAGAAATTCCTCGTCACCAGCTCTGCTGTTTTCTACTGTCTTTCATGTCCTCCTACAGGCATGTCATGATATAGCCTAATTACCTCTGCTCTCAACTTTTCATCTTTTGGGACATATACTTTTCCCTCTTTTAACATTAGGCCGTTTTCCTGACACTATTCCTTATCTCTTAACATTTTCACTTCTGCTTGTTTCATCTCTTCCACCACTTTGACCACCTCATTATCTTTTGCTTCACATTTCCTTATTTTATTCAGTAAGTCCACTCCTTCTATAACTACTTCCATCACTCTAATCTTTTTTACTTCTAACCACTCTTTCTTTACCAGTATCTGCTCCTCATTATCCTTTTCTACTCCAACTTCCCAGTCTAGCCTCCTACTTAATCCGTCCGTCTTCCCCATCTTGCTTTCCAAAATATGCTTCAATACAAAGTCAAACCTTGATAAGTACAAAGTCTATCTTGCTTGTCTACAATTAAGCTTTTGATTGCTTATAAAGTACTCTAGGTTTTTATAATTCATCTAGACTTCAAATTTACATCTAGACCCTTCCAAGAAATGCCTCCATGCCTTCAAACAGTGTATTACTACTAATATTTCTTTGTCATGTATTTTGTAGTTTTGCTCTGTCTCATTTAATGACTTAGAAATATAGGCAACTAGTCTTCATTTTCCATTTTCATATTTGATTAATAATACTTCTCCTGTTGTGAAATTAGAAGCATTAGCTTTTACCCTGAGTTTTTTATAATCAGGTGCAACTAGTAGAGGTTGACTCATAAAGACCATCTTTAACTGCTCAAGTGTGTTCTGCTGCTCTTTTGCCCACTTTCACTTTTCTTCTTTTCTTGTTAGGTTATTCAGAGATTTAGCAATTTTTGCAAAATCTTTTACAAATTGTCTATAGTAGTTTGCGAGCCCTAAGAACTTTCTAACATCTCTGACTGTCTTGGGTACTGGTCAGTTCAATACCCCCACCACTTTATCTTCTTCCATCTCAATCTTCCTCTGACCCATTACTACTTCTAGGAAATTCACTTTTTACACCTTCCAAGCATATTTCTCTGGTTTCACGTAGAGGTCATTCTCTTCTAACCACCTTAGTACTTCCTTCACAAGTTTGTCATGTCCCTTCTCTATCTCTGTTCCTATTAACACATCATCCACAAATGCCGCCATCTTCTCTTTATTGATCATGTCTTTTAGGATTTCATTCATCATACCTTGGAACATGGCAGGTGAATTTGTCATCTCAAAGAACATTACCACTGGCTTGTAATAAAACAGCAGACGAGCTGAAGCATCCATAGCAATGGATTATTTTATTTTATTTTTATTTTCATTTATTATGTAATAGTGTGTAGGACATTATGACTCAAAAGGAGTCTGTGAGATAATTCAAGTAGACAAATACTAGCAAACACCAATTCATATATAAATAGCTAGAACAATTAGTAAGGACTCTAATGAGTTCTCTTTGTCAACTCTAACTTAGAGTATGAGTTAAGATTATCTCAATCGACGCTTACTATATGGCTTATATGACCCCACATGTGTAGTGAAGACCACTTTCCATTCATCTTTCTCCTTAATTTACACATTATTGTAGCCCTACTGGAGATCTATCTTAGTAAATACTTTCTTATTTTCCATAGAGTCTATCAGATCTATAATTAATGGCAGAGGGTAATTGTTCTTAACTGTCTGCTTATTAAGTCTTTTGTAGTCCATAACCATGTGCTTTCCCCCATCTTTCTTGCCTACAAAGAATACTGGCGAAGTTTGAGACAATTTTGAAGGTCTGATGTATCCCTTCTTCAGATGCTTGTTAATGAACTTTTATACCTCTTCCTTTTTATTTCTGGAAAGAGGGTATACTCTTGCTTTGCTAGCTTTGAAGTCACCATTGAGATCTATTACATGATCTTATACCTTCCTAACCAGCATTCTTTCTGACTCCACTTTTCCAAACACTTTCAGCTACTTGTGGAATTTTTTAGATACCATCTCTTCCACCTTCTTATGATCCACCTTTATTTCTTCCTCTCTTCCCCAGTCCTTTTTTTTATCCATTGCCCATTTAACAATTTTCTTCTTGTCTTCTCTTATCTCCTTTTTCCTCTTCATTCTTACTGCCTTTCCACACAGTGGTGGATACCTCATCATTCTCACTTCTCCTTTCTCCCAATTTATCTCTGGGTTATGAGCTGCCAATCATGGCATACCCAAAATTACATCTGTCTTTCCTAATTTACAAATGTCTATTTGCACTCTCTCTATATGTTTCTTGTAGAACATGTTCACTTCTACTTTATATGTGATTGCACTTCCACTATTACCAGTGCCATCCACATTTCTTACTTGTAAAGGTTGATCTAACTTGATCAGCCTATATCCTCTTTTCTAAGTCAAAGTCTTGCTCATAAACATGCCTGTTGCTCCACTATTAAGCAATGCTTTCACTATTCTTCCTTCATGAGTGTTTATTCTTTCTATTCCTATGCTCATCTATACTTCTCTTAGAGGCTTAAATGTTTGCCTTACTTCTCTCGCTTCTACTTTCTGTACTGCTTTTTGATTGACAGTTTCTGCCAACCTCATTGGATCAGTGATTCCAGCCCTTCTCTTCTAGACCCTAGACACTGTCCATTCCACTTCTCTGCCCCAATTCCACCACAGTATTTTTTTCCTGTCCTACAGGGTGGACAGAGAATTTCCTCTTTCTTGTTCCACTCCATCTTCCAAATAACCGTGTCTTTTCCTCCACATGTACTACACTTTACTCTCTTTACTCTTCCCTCTTCTACCTCTTTGTTTCTCCAATTCCATGCCTTCTTACATTCCCCACACCATATATTATGCAGCTGTTCCTTTTCTAGAAACCCTTGTCCTTGATTCTCCTGCATTTTTGTTCTCTTATGGTTATTATCTCATACTTCATCATCCATTCTTCCATGCTCATTTTTGCTCCTTTTGGGGGAAGTCCCTTTGCCCTGCTATGTTTCTTTACCTTCCTCCACACATTTTGTGGCAGTGCCACTTCCTTTTCTCTCCTCTCTTTTCTCATTTGCGGGCATTCCCACTTCTTGTGCTCTTTTCCCCCATATCTAAAACACCTTGGCTCTTCTTTGATAACTTCTTGTCTCCTCAACTCCTCCACTTCACATTACATTACTCAACTTTTCAACACTTTGAACCTATTGCCTCCTACCATTATCTTCTTTTGTTCCTCTCCACTCCTACACTTCTGGGCAAGATGCCTGAACCTGTCATAAATCGCCCACCTGAACCAAAAATAGTATGGCTAGAGGGATAGGAAGAACAAGAGTTATTTTTAGATGGACTAGATGAAGGATTCTAAGAATAAAAAAAGGAGAGATAAGATAAGATGAGATGAGATCACATGACCTAGTCACATAACTAGTCACATAATGGAACCTTCTAGAAAGTTTGGTAGTTACTAAGTGTACACATAGACAAATAAGATTTGTGTATAAGTAGGTAGCACAATTCACCAAGGGACTCTATCGAGTTCTCTTTGTTCTCTCATAACGTTGAGTGTGATAAGACAGTCGTCTCACCTTGTCATTACATTAGAACTCAATATCCTATTTCCTGCACTGTTCATCACGAACTTTGCACACTCTTACTCTCTCATCACCCTTGGTACACTGGTCATTGCGACCAGCAACCACTACCACAGCCAGGCCCTAGGCTTACAGGGGACTTGTTAGTCAGTTAGAAACTAACGGTAGAGACACAACACCAAGCTCAGGTGTTGCGCTCGAGACCTGACCTCTGAATTGAGTGGGCTTGTTAGCATACTTGTTCACATTCACACTATAAACCTTGTGCTGGGAGCTTATTGTAGTTCCTACACACAGAGGAGTGACAGTCATCCTTAGGAAGCTGTCTAGTTTAGGGGTTCACATCTTTGTGGCAGTAGTCTAACCCTATTACTAGGGCAGTAGTCAGTAGGGAAGTAGGAACCTAGCTGGGAGAAGACGCGCTCCCCAGTAGGTGTAAACATTAGTTTGGAAGAAGACGATTGCTCCTCATATGAGAAAACAACAACTAAGGAAGAAGACGCTTGGGACGACAACATGTTCCACCATCAATCATCATCCCAGGGCCAACAACCCCAACAACAACAACAACAGCAACAGCAACAACCACAATCACAAGGGGAGGCAGTCCTGACCATAGACCAAATCCTTCAGTATCTGGCCCAACATACAATGGCCATTAAACAGCTCCTATCGAGGGGGCAAACCCAAGGGGAGGCAGCCAAGCCTCCATTGTTTGACGGAGAAAAAGAAAAGGTGGTAGGGTTCATCAACGCCTGTCGTTTATATATCAGTATGAGGATAAAGGGGACTGGGGAGGAAGAAAAAATATCCTAGGTACTAACTTATGTGCAAGGAGGAGTAGCAGAGGTGTGGAAGAAGAACGTGTTGGAGGAAAGGAGGCAGGGGATATCTGCAGTAGAAACAGTGGAGGAGTTATTCACAAAAATGAGGGAGGAGTTTGAGGAGTTTGACAAAGAATCAAGAAAGATAGATGAGTTGAGGCTGCTAGAGCAGGGAGGATGGACATGCGACGAGTATGTCCAAATTTTCAAAAAGACATCAAGAGGAAGCAGCTATGAGGGACAACCCCTCATAGAAGAGTTCAAGAGGAGACTGAATAGGAACATTAGGAGGAGGTTGGCGGAGGCAGAATTGCCTCCTGTAACAATTGAAGAATGGTGGGAGAGGTCAGTAAGGCTGGATAGGAACTTAAGACAGAGCAGAGCAGAGGAGAGGGTGTTGGGAGCAAGGGAGTGGCGTGGGTGGTGAGACCACTAGAAGCATAGCTGTCCAGAGGGTTTAGACCCTTCTGGAACAACAGGAACCAAGGGGGTTTCCATGGAGAACAAAGAGGAGGACTTGGTGGAGATTTGAGGAGGAGAGAAGGAGGACAAGGGGTCTGGAACCCCAATGCAATGGAGGTAGACAGAGGATGGGGAGGAGATCGAAGATGTTTTAACTGTGGGATGTTCAGGCATATGGCCCGACATTACAGAAATCAAAAGGAGGTCAGAGAAGGGACATAGGAGGTGTCAAAAGATCAGAGAGACCAGTGAGCCCTCAGCCAGCCTCCCATAATAAATACAGTGTACTAAATGAACAAAATAAAATGAACTTTGACCATCATACTGAGAGGGAAGTGAGACGGACACTTAAACTATTAAGAGAAGTCTGGCTCGACATCGGGCTAAAAAGAGTGGATACTTACAAGGGAGTATCAGTAAAAGCCCTACTAGATAGCAGAGCAACGGGCCTGTTCATGAGTAAGAAGCTAGCAGAAAGACAAGGCTTCAAACTAGAAAGATTGGCAAAGCCAATAAAAGTGAGGAATGTAGACGGGAGCAACAATCAAGGGGGATCAATAACCCATGAAGTGGAAGTCAACCTGTACTACAGGGGACACATAGAAAGAGTAAGGATGGATGTGTGTAAACTGGGAAAAACGGGCGTAATCCTGGGGATGCCATGGCTTGCAGCATATAACCCAGAGATAAATTGAGAAACAGGAGAAGTAAAAATGACCAGATGCCCACCCCTGTGCGGCCAAACGCCTGAGAAGAAAGTAATAAAGAAAAGGCAGGCAATGGAGGAAGACAAGAAAGACCTGAGGTGGACCATAGAGGAGAGAGAGAAAAGGGAGGAAATCAAGGAGGATCATAGAAAGGTAGAGGAGCTGGTGCCCAGACGCTTCCACAAGTGGAAAAAGGTGTTTGGAAAGGTCGAGTTTGAGCGAATGCCAACCCGAAAACCATAGGACCATGCCATTGACCTCAGAGAAGACTTTGTGTCAAAAAAAGGATGAATCTATCCTCTATCTAGGACAGAAAAGGAGGAAGTACAGGCATTTGTGGAGAGCCAACTAAAAAAAGGGCTATATTAGACCTTCAAAGTCCCCACAAACCTTACTAGTACTATTCATGCCTAAAAAAGATGGAAAGAGGAGGATGGTACAGGACTATCGCTATGTAAATAAAGGGACGATCAAGAACAGTTATCCCTTGTCCCTAATATCGGAGCTAATAGACAGTATGGGGACCAAGAAAGTATTTACTAAGATGGACCTGAGGTGGGGCTATAACAATGTCCAAATCAAAGAAGGGGATGAATAGAAGGCGGCGTTCACAACACACCTAGGATCTTTTGAACCAACAGTCATGTACTTCGGACTTACGAACTCACCAGCCACCTTTCAAGCTATGATAAACAATCTCTTTAGGGATATGATCAACAAAGGAGACATAGCTACCTTCATCGATGACGTGTTAGTAGCAATAGAAACAGAAGAAGAACACGATGAAATAGTCGAAGAAGTACTGAGACAACTAGAGGAAAATGACCTTTATGTAAAACCAGAGAAGTGTGTGTGAAAGGTCAGGGAAATAGAATTTTTGGGAGTAATAATGGGACCAGAAAGGTTCCGAATGGAGAAAGAGAAGATAGAAGGGGTCACAAACTGGCCAACACCACAGTATGTCAGGGATGTACAAAAGTTCCTAGAACTAGCAAACTATTACTGACAATTTGTCAAGGACTTTGCCAAAATTGCCAAGCCGTTACACCAGTTGGTCAGAAGGGACCAGAAGTGGAACTAGGGAAGCGAACAGGAAGAAGCGTTCACCCAACTTAAAGAGATTTTCACAACTGAACCAGTATTGGCAGCACCAGATCTGGATAAGGAAATGAGAGTCGAGGCAGATACATCGGACTACGCAACAGAAGGGGTGTTGTCAGTCAAAGGAGAGGATGGAAGGTGGAGACCGGTAGCATTTATTTTCAAATCGTTGAACAACACAGAAAGGAACTACGAAATTCACGATAAGGAAATGCTAGCAGTAATCAGGTGTCTAGAGGCCTGGAGGCACTTCCTGGAAGGAGCAAGAACCAAGTTCGAAATCTGAACAGATCACAAGAACTTGGAATACTTCATGACAAACCAGA
>Ga0153967_100488_pt1 | contig 14377 bp, 3 predicted proteins | sample TSFL051MetaG_FD_104688 | JGI IMG/M metagenome (GOLD analysis project Ga0153967, IMG submission 104688) | Attine ant fungus gardens microbial communities from Florida, USA - TSFL051 MetaG | ecosystem: Host-associated > Fungi > Mycelium > Unclassified | place: USA: Florida, Paynes | collected...
AAAACAACAAAAAAGCATGTCGTCAAGTCCATATAGGTAAAGCTAAGAATCCCTTTCAATTTCGAGTATTAACTGTAGGATCATTAAGAGATAATATAGATAAAAAAGGGTTTACAAGTTATCATTATAACAATTTTATAAAACTTTATAGTAAAGGATAGCAACCATGAATAACTTTACATTCCTCACAATTACCACTTTATTTTAAAAATACAGGTGAGTAAATAAAGGAGATAATAGAAAATGCTTTGAAATTAATCATCATGATAATATCATGAAAAGAATATCACATAAAAATATGACCTTAGAATTAATACATAAATATCATAAAACTGTTTATAAACCCAAAATTGTAAATTTATTATATCTAATATTTGTACTCCACAAGGTGGAATATTATGTCCTATATTAGCTAATATTGTAAAAAATGAATTGGAGCAATACATTGAAAGTTTAATATATAAATTCGACAAGGGAGCTAAAAGAAAAAAGAATCGTGAATATCTTATATTCAAACACCAAAAGAAAAAAAAAATATCCAAAAATTAACAATTACCTATGAAACTTACAATAAGAATTATAGCTTAAGGTCTAACACCTAATAAAAAAACAAAACGAATGATGTTTATTAGATATGCTGATGACTTTGTGTTATTAATATAAGGATCAAAAGATGATGCCTTATCTCATAGAAACTTAATCAAATCTTTCTTATTACAAAATTTTTAACTCTTAATTTAGATAAAACTCTTTGTACTAATTTAAGTGACAATAAGTTGAACTTTTTAGGTGGCGGAATAGTGAAACTAAAAAACATTGTTACATAAAGTGAATGATTCTTTATGGCGTAAACAAAACCCTAGAGTTTTTAAATAAATGGATAACAATTTAGAGACATTAAAGAAAAATGGTTTTATAAGACAAGATAAATTAGGTAAATATCAACCCTATACTAAATTAACTAATCTTAGTCATTACGAAATAATTACTTTCTATAACTCAAAAATAAACGGTTTATTAAATTTTTATTATTTCGCATCAAATTATAACAGTATAAGATACGTATTATATTTAATACAAATGTCGTGTGCATATACATTGTCACGAAAATACAAATTGATTAATTTCGCTAAATCTTTTGTTCAATTTGGAAAACGAATCAAAGACCCTAATACATAAATACATTTAACTTGACCCAAAACCATGAAAGTAAACCATGATTATAAAAATAAAACTAATATTCCTAAATTTACTTATTTAGCTGGGATAACTTGATCTGCAAAAAGTATTTTCTATTTTTTTATTTAAAAAGTTGTTAATAAAAGTATTAATCAATTTACTTCACTAAAATACTTTTATACTTATTATTATTTATTTTTGGTATTTTTTTTTACAAAGAGCAGGGTTAACTCAGAGAAGAGAGGAGATGAGATGAGGGTTTGATAGCTATAGTTAATTGAAGCAAGTAGGTTAAAGTAAATAAAGTAAGGAAGTTTAGGAACACTAATACATAATTTGTTTCAAACACTAATAACAGAGAGTTAGTTTTATTGTTGTTAGTTTAGTTTTTATGCAATAGAGGATACTGATTATTGTTTTGGTTATTGACGTGGAGAATATCTTTTGCTTATTTGTTTTAATTTAAAGTTTATTAATTTAAGATTTAGTTGATTAATTGTCGGTTAATGATAGTGGGTTGAACAATAAGTGCAGATAGTTTTATAATTGGTAGAGCATTTCGAAGAGTACAGGTATTTGGATGTTAATTAACTTTAGTAAACTTTTTTAAGAAATAATATTAGGTGTTACTTTTTAGTACTGGATAATGAAATGATTAGGGTATTTTATTAATTTAGGTTAGGTTATTTTATATATAAGTGTTTATGTTTGTTATTAACTTTATTAATTATTTAATAATTACTTTTTAGGGTAACTAAGGCAATTATTAACATAGTTTTATTAATTTAATTATATAATTTATTCTAATTTATTTAGATTTATGATAATATTGGTATTTAATCTAGTTTTAGCAAGTTTTAATAATAAAATTTATTATAATGATATGAGTTAAACAATATTATATAATTTATATAAGAAGGTAAAATAATTAGATTCTGTTTACTTTATTTTAGTAATTATTAGATAAGTATCTATTTTAGTGTTGATTAATAATTTAGGTCAGTAAAGCAAGGAAATATTTATTATTTTGTTTTAATTATTTAGTTTATTATTTTAATATTATATATAATTAGGGTAATTATAACATTAATTAAATTATAGCTTTATTTGTTTTATTTAGTAAATATTATTTGTTTTATATTTTGTTAGTTAAAATAACTATAAAGATATTGAATTTAGAGCTAATAGTGTATGGAAATATGTAGTTATCAAATGTGTTTAGATTAATATGTGTATTTCTTATGATTTTATTACTAGGAGCATGCAATTTCTTTTCAATTTATATTTTTTATAATTGTTGTAGAATAAGAATATTTTAACAAGTGTAAATTGAGGTTCTTTTCAAAATTTAATTTTTCGTATGGTTTAAAAATATTTATTATATTTCGTATATTTATCTTACCATCAACTTTAATTTCAATATTATCTTTACCTTTTTTAAAATTACAAGGAATAGCCTGATTATTAATATACAGTTTAATATCTTAATAAAACGATAGATTAATAACATTCGATTTTGATTAATACGAAAACTAGGAATAAATAAATACCATTATTTGTATATCTAATATTTATGTTAGCATCACCAAGAAAAAAATATAATAAATAGAAAATTCATTTCTCCAGATTTAGGACAATTTAATAAAAAGAACTAGATAATTAGGGTTCTTTACTAATTTTTTAGTAATAGCTTTAAGTATAAAAAATACTGATACAAAACGTTTACCTATTAATAGAATAAGCTAGAATAATAATTATTATTTTATCATGAAGAATATTATTACTATTATTATTTTTAATATTTATATTTACCTGAGAATTATATGATTCGAACCTATGACTAATTGATTAAAAGTCAATCACTCTTACCACTGAGTTAAATTCCCTTTCTTTTTATTAATATATTCACTCCTATAACATTATTATTATTTATTAGGATAAACTTCTATTGTTATTATTTATTAGAACAAACTTCTATTGGCGCGGTGTGGATGATTGCTAATCGTCTTAGTTTTTCTCCTAGGAGTTTGAATCTCCTTTTGTCCGTTATTTTAATTATTCTAGATTTACCTCTTATTAAATTAATTAAAGGCGACTTTTTATATACTTAGTATATATCTTGTTTATAATACAATGAATACAAATAGTCAATTAAGAATAGTAATTAAATACAAAGTTTAACTTACAGTGTTATTGTAGATATATATTTTACTAACTCTATATATTTTATATTATCTTTTATTTTGGTATATTTTTATTTTTGAAATGGTAGGAACCTCTATTCTTAGATTTAATAGATAGTGATAATTTCATGTTTATTTATATATTTATTTAATCTTAAAAACCAGTTTATCATTTCTTATTTATTAATAACATTATATTATCATATTTTTAACTTAACTTAACCTTTTTTAAGTTTTAGATTACTTACTTATCCTTTAATATATATTTATTTATTTATTTTTCTAACTATTTATATATTTATTGGGGTATAAAGAAGCTGGCTTTATATTTATATCATATTTTTATTTAACTTCACTTAATGATTGATTCCTCTGTTTCAAGTTGACAAGCTGATATTCGATGACTTTTTCTACTAATGCTAAAGATATTGGTACTCTATATCTAGTATTTTCTGTATTTGCTGCCATAGTTGGTACTGCTTTTTCAATACTTATTCGTATAGAACTTACTGGACCTGGTGTTCAATATCTTAATGGAGATCATCAAACTTATAATAGTGTAGTAACTGCTCATGCCTTTGTAATAATCTTCTTTATGGTATAATTTATATTGTATAGCCAAGTTATTAAATAATTAATAATATATAACTTTATTTTTGCTATATGCCAAAAACTCCTTTAGCTAAACGAGCTACATCAATAAAATAATTGAAATTGGACAATCGGCAGGAAACTAAATCTAGTACTCGTATTATATCTATTACCTGCTAGAAAATAGGATCTTAGGAGGCTACTTGCAAAACATTCTTTAAAAGGATTGGATGAAAATATAGTCATAATTAAATGTATACCCGCAATAGTATGAGGATTTGTTAACTATTTTGTACCTGTTATAGTATGTGCTCCAGATTAAATAGTCTATCTATTCTTATTTCGTATTTTATTAGGGATAATTGCAAAAACTCTTATTGTTTCATTAATTATGATTATTTGCAGCTTAGTTTAGGATTTATATAATTTACCTAAGAAAGTTAAACGACTAACTATATTATAGTTTTATAAACAAACCCTATCTCTATTATTAGAAGAAAGACATAGTCTAAACTTGAATTAAATTTTTAAGTTAATACTTTATTTGATAGTATTTCCACGACTTATTAATATTTAATATTGGCTTCTACCTCCATCTCTAATTCTACTACTTTCTAGTGCTTTTGTTTAACAAGGTGCTGCTACTGGTTGAACAGTATGAGTTTTATTTATATGCTGTTTATTTTTATTTTATAAATGTGGTTATATGCATAGAATTTTATCCTTTATTAAGTTTAATATGCAGGGTATTTTATTATTAACCCCTACTGACTAAATGCCAAACATACCTAAATAAGGTAAAGTTATAGTCCTTATTATTAAGTTATCCTCCTCTAAGTACTATACAAAGTAATTCTGGTGGTGCTGTTGATCTTGATCTTGCCTTTTTACTCTAAATCTTGCCGGATTTTCAAGTATGCTGGCTGCCTTGAACTTTATTACTACTATTATTAATATACGAAATCCTGGTCTAACACTTCATTATCTTTATCTATTTTCTTGGCCCATCTTTGTAACTGCAATTCTACTACACTACACTACCACTACCACTACCACTACCACTACCACTACACTACACTACACTACCACTACCACTACCACTACCACTACCACTACCACTACCACTACTTCTTAGTCTACCACTACTTGCTGGTGCTATTGCGATTCATTATTACATTGTCTTTATATTCCCTCTTACTCCCATTATACCACTTATCTCTAAGAGTAGTATCTATAAAAGTACTAGAAAATCTGTATACCGTCAAAATGATCAATGTACTGATCTTGTTGTATGGAATGGTACTTAAACTCTTGGTAGTACTGTTAATTAGAAAATTTCTCATCTTGTACGAATGTACACTGAACTAACTAGTTTTCACCTTGCTTATGTAGTTGGTCTACTTCTAGGAGATGCTTCTTTTGCTACTAATAATAATATGCAAACTGCACGAATCATCTTTGCTCAAACCTGGATAAATTCAATTACTTTTGGTTTGTATGAAATATTTTTAACCCGTTTTGTAATGATATACCTTTTATTAATTTCCATAAACTAGCAGGCAAAATATTCTATGCTATTGTCTTTGCAACTCGTACTTATTATGTTTTTGGTGTACTTGGTAAAATATTTTTTGAAAATGGAATTAAACGAATTCCACGTGATATCTTTTTTCTGTTCAATGAAATTAGCTTTGCACACTGAATTTTAACTGGTGTACCCGCGCTACTGCAGGTGGTCTTGTTCTTTTTACTAATTGTTTTACTATTCCAGATGTAGTTCTGCTTATAAATGTAATTATCATTAAATATGATATTAAGTATAACCTGCATTATGCCTATGGACAACCTCTAATATCTATTCCTAAGCAAAAATGGATAAAATTAGAGCTATAGTTAATCCTCATATGCATCCTTTTTTTATGTATAAAGTTAGTAAATAACTTACTTTTATTAATGGTATTACTGGTAGTTTGTAGGTTATATATGATTTATGTTAACTGTCGATTTAAAAACTTTTTAAATTTTTAAGTGTTAAATTGCAAGGACTTTTGATATTTCATTAATACCTGCACCGAACTTATTATAGCCTTAATAATTGCGTTCAACGACTAATCAGTGAGTTATGCTAACAATATTCTGAACACGATAATATACGATAACTCTCTACCAAGAGATATTATGATATAGTCTTAACTTATTACCTTTAAATCGTTAATTAATAGACGGACTACTCACATATCGAAACTTTAATTACGGATAATATAATTAAAATAATATAGTTTATATCTTGGAATAAAATCTCTATGTTTAAGATTTGATACACATAAATTAGAAAGATGTATTAAATACAAGTAAGTTAAATTTGATATGAAAGTATCCGAAAATCCTATGGACAAATATTAATTAGTAAATTTACCTCTAACTCAATATTATCAAAATAATATAAATTATCCATTTACTAAAGGAAGGTGATAGTTAGATAAAGTTATCAACGTTTTTAAAACCTTTTTCCTAACCTTTTAAATTATAAAATAGTATTCATAGAATATACGCCAAATTTTAATTAAAATACTATAATAAAATTAATACTAATTACTTAAATAAGGTTCTTAGGAAATAACATAAGGAAGAAACAAATATTCTAGATAAAAAATAAAAGTAGATATGTACAAATGTTAAGGTATAACCTGGAATCTCTGTCTAATGTTACATCATGTAGTAAACTCTGTAAAGAACTGACAAAGGTAAAAAGGGACTAAATTATAAGTTAGCTAGTAGTTAGGTAAGGATGAAGTTTAACATAAAATAAAAAGTTACCTTTAACTCATAATAAATATTAATAAATATCTAAACTTTCAATACAAAGGATGTAACAGTATAGTAAAATCAAGTTTAAAAATATTTTACAAAAACTCTTAATAAATCAACTATCTCTCTAGTTATATTGTTACTAAGAAGGTTGTTTTTAACCTTTTAAATTTAAATATAAAATATAATATTAATATTAATAATTAACTAAATATAGTAAATAGGAAAGAAATAGTGGAACAGTATTAAAAATAAAGTAAAAATTATTAAATTAAACTAGTTAAAGATGAGAAAAGAATGGAAAGGCATAAGTAAGAAGAAGCAAATAAAACTTTTTTTTAAAATAAAATGTTAAAATATAACATACCATGTATGAGGTACACAAGGTGGCTGTGCCATCGTATGTTTTTTAAAGTTTAAATTTTAAATTTTTCACCTTTGAAAAAGTAACCTCTAACTCATAGTAAAGATTAATCTAAATAGATTTTTTTCATAAAGAATGTAAATTATAGTAAGAGATTTAAAATAAATTTATCAACCTTTTTAAAAAATTAGACAAAAGTCTGTATAAATAAATTTTATCTTAAGGTCTATGTGGATGTTCTCAAATTTTATTAAGTATAAAAAATAATAGTATTAATAATAATCTTTTTATTAAAGTAAGTAAGAGATACATAGTTATACTTAAAAACTTTAAATTAAACTAGTTAAAGATTAAAGTACTGGTATGAAACGATATAGGTAAAATTTTAAAATATAAAAAATTAAAATATAACTTACCAATTATTCAAATATGTTTGAAGTTTATCCAGACACTTAACATATTTAAGTAAAGTTAGCTCTAAGTCAAAATAAATATTAACAAAATATAATAATTAAAAACAATAATGTAACAGTATAGTAAAGAAAATCAAGCTTAAAAAATACAAACTCTGAATAAAAAATATTTCTCGTATATTCTATACAGTTTTCTTAACATTTGTTTCCTGTGTAAAAATTTAATATTATTATTAATAATTTATTTAAGAAGTAAGTAGGAATTAAAGAGTGGGTTTATAAAAAAACATACAAAGTATTTAATTAAATAAGTTTAAGATTAAAATAAATAAAAGGCAATAGGAAAATTGGAATATTTTAAATTTAAATAAAACAAAAAAATAAACTAATAAGTTAGCATGTATTAAGATATGGGGATCTTACCATTAAGGTGTATATTTTAAGCGTTTAAGTAAAGTTACCTCTTAACTCCTATTAAAGAATAAGATAAATAGACAAAATTAATTACAAAGAATGTAACAGTATAGAAATATAAATCAACTTTTGTTAAATTCTACGTAGATAGTACGTGCAGGTTCTTGTTCTTGTTCTTGTTCTTGTTCTTGTTCTTAACCTAATAAAAATATAATATTAATAATAATAATATACTAATTACAGTAATTAGGAAAGATAAACTGGATTTTTAGTAAAATAAAGTAAAAGTTTAAATTAAACTAGTTAAATAATAAAAAAGATTGGAAAGAAAAGGTTAAAAAAATTAATAAATTATTATAATATAAATATATAAAATATAAGTTAGCATGTATGATCTAATTAAGGAGGATATCCAAGCGAAGGAACTTTTCACTGTTAAAATTTAAGCCTAACTAAAGTTAGCTATAACTCCTAATAAAGATTATCAGATATATAATATATAGTTATAAATATATGGCCTAGTAAATGAAAAAATATTTTTAAGATAAATTTAACAAAGTTTAAATAAGTTATACAAACCCTTTGCTTAATTCAATTACGATTAATAATAAGATCTTAATAGGATCTCCTAATCCACTACTAAATTAAGTTAAATTTAATATTAGTATTAATACTAATTATACAATTACATCACAATAGGAATGATAGTAGGTTAATTAAAATTAATAATTAAATTAAATAATTAAAATTAATTTAGTTACTTAAGAATACAAAAAAGGTATGTTACACAATACGTAAAGATTTACAAATTAAATAACAATAAAATGTATTATTAATAGTTAAGCTAGAAATTAGGGAGATGTTAATTAATTATTAAAAATAAAAAATTATTACTATATAAGGTATGCTAAAATCCTTAAATTACAATTTATTAGCAATATCTTATCTGGAGGTTTTCTGGACCTTTTCTTTTCTAGGCTCGTTAAGTTACCCTGTACATTTTAAGTAACCTCTAAATCAAAATAATGATTATACTAAATAGTAAGTATATATGAATAGTAAGAAACAGTATAGTAATTGAAGAAAAGAAATTAAAAATAAAATATATTTATCATCCTTTGATATTTAAATTCCTCTGCTCCTGTTGAATAAATCAAATATATATAAAACGTTTTTTAAATTAAAAAATTAGATATTATAAAAGAGGTACAGTTATGATTTTTACATCTGTTTTTTGTTTAGTGGCTAAGGCCATTCCTTTAATTATATTTATACTTACTCATAGAGAGTTTTTCAGATTTTCACTTATACTTATTTTTCCCGAACTATTTTATTTTAATAGTTTTTATATTCAGACAATTGGATCAGGGATAATTACATATATGGAGTTAATCTACTTTTCATATATAGATAGATTTATTAAAATTAGTTGTAATTTTTTTATTTATATTTCATTGTATTTTCATTGCTTAGTTTTATTGATTTTTCATTGTTATTTAGTACTATTTTCTCACGAATATTATTTGGAAAATTTTACGATTAATCCTGGTAACTATTTTGGGTTGGAATGGTTGAACTGTTTAACTTTCGATTTCGATAAAATTATTTTTGCTTTATTAGTTCCTGTTGTTCCTTTGAAATTTATTAATAATTACCGAGATTATACCTTTTCTAATGTTTATTTTAAAATGATAAGACAATTTTCTGTTATTTCCCCTAAATTTGATATTTCTACTATTTCTAAGATTAAATTGAATAATGATTTATATAAATTTATTGGAGGTGGATACTTGTCGTATAAAAATGTGGTTAGCTTAGGTAATTTAATTGAGTTAATGGATAATTATCCTCTGTTGTTAAAAAAAATAGAGAAGTATTTAGCTAATTTAGAGAATAATAAAACTTATACATTATTACCTGTTGTTAGATGAATTGACGATACTGGTTTAACTCAAACTATTACAATTTCTGAATCTTTTAAAATTAATAAATTCGTTAATATTAACATCTTAGCTAAAAATTTTCAGGATTCTATGAATTCGGCTATTTTTAAATATGAAGTGGGTAATTTTAATGCCGAATTTGTTTTAATGAATAGAGTTTGATTAGATATCACTGAATTTAATGTTAAAGAGGATGATTTTAGTATTATTACTAAGACTATTGAAAATAATTTATCTAAAAAAAAATCTAATATTGATGATTTAATCATAAAAAGATTAAGTATTAATGATAATTATAACAATATTATTATGAATAATTATGGTGAACCTATTATTATTAACGGTTTAGTGACTGCTTATAAAATTAACAATAATGAATCTATAATTGTTCAAAAAGGGAATAATGATTCTAATTTTATTACTGTTAAAAATTTAAATAGTTCTGAGGATAAACATATTATCACTACATGAACTGATACTAAAACGGACTTTGGTTTTATTAGAAATAAAAATGGTATTAATTATTACTTCAATCATCAAGGAGCTATTTTTAAATCTGAAGGTAACTATAATTTCTTAGATTACCCTGAAGATAACTGTCATTATTATCAAGATCATAAAATTGGAGCTATCGATTTTGAAACTTTCGGTAATGAAGGTATCGGTGTCCAAAACGTTTATGCGGGAGGATGGGCTATTAATGACTCTAATAAATCTAAGAAATTTTATTATATTGAAAAAGATGAAAATAGCTTAGATGTTGTTAAAAAGATTATTACTGATTTAGCTAATAACTTAGATATAAACGGTTATACTTTTTATGCTCATAACTTAGGTAGATTTGATTCAGTGTTCTTAATTAAAGGATGTATGTTACTGGAAGATATTGATATTAAACCTAAATGGAAAGAGAATAAAATTCTTTCAATAAGTTTTAAGAATAAAAAAAATAATTGTAAATTTAAAGTATTAGATTCTATCCAAATGATTAATGGTAGTTTAGATAGCTTATGTAAATCTTTTGATATATCTCATAAAAAAGGGCATTTCCCACATAATTTTATTAATAAAGATAGATTATTTTATATTGGAGAAACACCTGATCATAAATTCTTTAAAAATATGCCATTTAAATTGTATGAAAAAATTAAAACAAATAATTGGAATTTGAAATCTGAAGCTTTAAAATACTTAGAAAAGGATGTTGTGGGACTGTTAGAAGTTATGACAAACTTTAATGATAAAATATATAATTTATACTCATTAAATATAACTAAATTTGTGACAGCTCCTAAGTTAGCGGTTGCTATTTACACATCCAACTTCTATACTAAATCTTACGAAGATAAAATTAAAATGATTAGAGGTAATGTTGAAAAAGAGATTAGATCAGCTTATTTTGGTGGAAATGTTAATGTTTTTGTTAATAAAATGAATAAAGGTTTCTACTATGATATGAATTCTCAATACCCTAACGCTATGCTGAACGATATGCCTATTGGTAACCCTACTTTAAGTACTGATAAAGATTTAAATAATTACTTTGGTTTTGTTTACGGTCAAATAACGGCTCCGGATAGTGATAGATTAAGAGTTCCTTATATTCAAATGAGGGATGAGAAATCAGATGAAGTAACCTGTCCTAGAGGTACATTTAGTAGAATGATATTTAGTGAAGAAATTAAAGAAGCTATTAAAGATGGATACACCATTAATGTTCAATATGGATATAAATTTGAAAGAGGTAAAGACCTATTCAAAAACTATGTATCAACTATGTACAATATTAAAAAAAATACTAAAGATCCTGTTGAAAAAGCTTTAAGTAAATTGTTATTAAATTCTTTATATGGGAAATTTGGTATGAAAGATATTACTTCAAATATCAAAATTGTTAATAAAGAGGATAGTAAGAAGATTACTAATAATTATAATTACTCTATGTTTGCTGAATTAGATAATGGTAAAGTTTTAATTAAATATAGTAGTAAAATACATGAATCATTAAGAAAATTACTTAAAGATATCGATTGTGAAGATAAAAATAATACCGATAAAACTCTTTATAGAAAAAGAGGAGTTCCATCTGCTGTTCAAATGTCTGCTGCTATCTCTGCTTACGCTAGAATGTCAATAAATAAATATAAAAATATTCCTGGAAACCCATGTATTATGTCTGATACTGATAGTGTTGTATTAACTAAAGAATTACCTTTTAATATTATTGGTAAAGAATTAGGTCAAATGAAATTAGAACACACAATAGAAGAAGGAATATTTATTAGAAAAAAATTATACATACTAAAAACAATTGATAATAAAGAAATTATTAAATCAAGTGGAGTTAAACCAAGTAATTTAAACTATGAGAAATTCAAATTATTATTATCTGGAGAATCAGTTAAAACAGAAGGGCTAACATTTAATGTATTATGGAAAGAGTTAAATATAAATATTGTAAATAAAACAATCAATCTGAAAGGATTACAACACAATATAATAGATATAAATGATCATTACGATATCAACTTTAAATCAATCGTTCCTTATAATCCATATAAATCATTTCCATCATTATCATCAAATCAAAATTTAAATAATATAGATAATATAGAAATTATAGATGGTAAAGGTAATATTCCATATATTAAATATATCAAATATCAAATATTTAGATTATTTAAATCTATTTACAAACATATTATCGATTTCTATAAAAATATTTATAATAAAGATAGTTAATATACCTATAAATATATTAATAGGTAATTCTAATATTAAAATTAATATTTTCTATGCTGGGAGATTATGATTACTACTTCAGATAATGAAATTTATTTTTTGTTTTTATAAACTTATAATTTGTAGTTTTTTCGTACTTACTATTTAATGATTACCTATTTATTGTTGATCTATTTATCCTACAATTTTATTGGAAAATATATATTTTATATGATACCTATCCTATTATGTTAAGTACTTTATATGTTTTAGAGATTCTGATATTTGATATGTAACCCTAAAGATCACTTATTTAATAATTATCAACTTTAATATCTTTATTATCTTTAATATACTCTGCTACTACTGCTGCACATATGCTTACCATTATTACTTTGTTGTGTTTGTTGTTCAATATCATGGAATAGGATAGTTGTTCAAGATTTAAATTTGTGTTCTTAGAGGTTTCCTATTTCTTCCTAGAGGTTCCCTATTCAATATATTACTTGGAGATTATTCGGTAATATAAAAAATAAATTTAAAAAAATAAAGTAAATAAAATTCTATAAAATACATTCTATAATAATATATATATATACCAAATAATTCTATATATTGATAATATACGGAAAAAAAAATATAAGAAAATATATAATTAAATTTCTAAAAATAAAAAAAAATATTATAAAATTAAAATAAAATGTAAAATACAAATAATGTAAATTTTTTATAAATTGGGATAATAATTATTTATATAAATTTGCTGATATAAATATTAGTAATTAAATCAAGTAAAAATAAACTATAAATAATATTACTAATTTCTTTATTATATTATTATTCGGTTAATATTATTATATATCTATTTTTTAATATAAATGAAAATACAATATTGTAAATATAATTGGTACTTTTCCTTTTGTTCATAATTTAATAATGGTGTTATAAAATATATACTTCAATCCAATAAAAAATATATAAAAATAAATATAATAAATATTACTTTATCAGTAATCGATTATTTATATCAAATATCTAATATTTAAAAATAACAAATAGTTTTTATGTAAACTTAATGATGGTTATTTATTCCTTAATTCCTCATTATATTTAATGTTGAGAATCCAATAAAAATAAATAATATAAATTATAATAAAAAATTTTACTTTATTTATAACCGAATATTATTATCAATATTGATATTTTATCATTTATTAAATTAAATTTTGTAAAGATTTAGATATTCTAATTCCCCGAATAAATTTATTGAAAGAAATAAAATAATAAATTAATAAATAAATAAATTAATAAATTAATAAATTAATTAAATAAATAATATACATAATATTATGTGATAAAATTTATTCCAGTATTCAATTAATTAAATATTAATAAATCTGTTTTGTAAACTTTAGTTATTTAATATATTAATCAAACTTATCGAATAAAATAAATGATTTTAATAATTATACTAACCTTTGCTGTTAATCGATAAAAAAAATAAATATCTTAAATCATCCATAAAAAAATAAATAAATAAAAAAATAAATAAATAAATAAATAAATAAATAAATAAATAAATAAATAAATAAATAAATAAATAATATAATAATTAAATTAAAAAAATATTAAAATAATAAAATTTATTATCACTAGATTTTAATAAACCTTTTATATAAAAAATTAATCTAACTCTTTAAAATTTTAAATAATCATATTTTTATTTTGTAAATATTTCTTGTTCCTTGTTTCCCCCCCCCC
>Ga0153967_100491_pt1 | contig 14103 bp, 20 predicted proteins | sample TSFL051MetaG_FD_104688 | JGI IMG/M metagenome (GOLD analysis project Ga0153967, IMG submission 104688) | Attine ant fungus gardens microbial communities from Florida, USA - TSFL051 MetaG | ecosystem: Host-associated > Fungi > Mycelium > Unclassified | place: USA: Florida, Paynes | collected...
ATGGTGATCATGTGACATGTCCATGTGACTTCTCATGTGACTTCCCTGATTATGTAAGTCCATTCTAAAAATAGAAAAGTAAAAATAGAAACTAAAGAGAAAAGAAAAAGTTCTCGTGTCACGATTCATGACACAGAAGGCAGTACAGAAAGGGGAAGCGAGAGAAATGAGGCGAACATTTAAGCTACTGAGAGAGGTGTAGATGAGTGTAGACATTGAGAAAATAGATACACATGAAGGAAGGACAGTAAAGGCATTGCTTGACAGTGGAGCAACAGTAATGTTCATGAGCAAAAACTTGGCTCAGAAGGGAGGATATAGGTTAATTAGGTTAGATTGACCCCTACAAGTGAGAAATATGGATGGCACTAGTAATAGTGGAGGTGCAATAACTCATGAGGTAGAAGTGAACATATTCTACAAAGGACATGTAGAGAGAGCACAGATGGATGTTTGTGAATTGGGGAAAACAGATGTAATATTGGGTATATCATGGTTAGCAGCCCATAACCCAGAGATTAACTGGAAAAAGAGAGAAGTGAGAATAACGAGGTGCCCACCACTGTGTAGAAAGGCAGTAAAGATAAAAGAGAAGAAAGAAATAAGAAAAGATGAGAAAAAAATAGTTAGATGGGCAGTAGATAAGAAAGAGAATTGGGGACAAGAGAAGGAAATAGAAGCAGACCATAGGAAGGTAGAAGAAATGGTACCTAAACAGTTCCATAAGTGGCTGAAAGTGTTTGGGAAGGTAGAATCTGAGAAAATACTGGTTAGAAAAGTATGGAATCATGCGATAGATCTCAATAACAACTTTAAAGCAAGCAGAGCAAGAGTTTATCCTCTTTCTAGAAATGAGAAAGAGGAAGTGCAGAAGTTTATCAATAAGCATTTAAAGAAGGGATACATCAGACCCTTAAAATCACCTCAGATATCGCCGGTGTTCTTCATAGAAAAGAAAAATAAAGATAAACACATGGTTATGGACTATCATAGGCTTAATAAGCAAACAGTAAAGAACAACTACCCACTACCATTGATTAAAGATCTAGTAGATAGTATGGATAACAAAAGAGTATTCACCAAAATAGACTTACGATGGGGATATAATAATATGAGGATCAAAAAAGGAGATGAATGGAAAGCGGCCTTCACTACGCATGTGGGGTCGTATGAACCAGTAGTAATGTTCTTTGGGATGACAAATTCACCAGCCATGTTCCAAGGTATGATGAATGAAATATTAAGGAATATGATTAACAAGAGGAAGATGGTGGCATTTGTGGATGATGTGCTGATAGAAACAGAAATGGAGGAGAGTTATGATGCAATTGTGGAAGAAGTATTGAGAAGATTAGAGGAGAATGACCTATATATGAAACCAGAGAAATATGCTTGAAAGGTGCAGAAGGTAAATTTCCTGGGAGTAGTAATGGGTCAGGGAAAGATTGAAATAGAGGAGGACAAAGTGGTGGGAGTACTAAACTGGCCCATACCTAAAACAGTCAGAGATGTTAGAAAGTTCTTGGGACTCGCAAATTATTACAGGCAATTTGTGAAGGATTTTGCAAAGTTGGCTAGACTCTTGAATAATCTAACTAGAAAGGACAAAAAGTGGAAGTGGGGAGATGAGCAACAAAGAGCATTTGAACAGCTCAGATAGGTTTTCACAAGCAGGCCTTTATTAGTTGTACCAGACATAGACAAGGAGTTCAGAGTAGAAGCAGATGCTTCTAACTTTGCAACAGGAGGAGTTTTGTTAGTTAAATGTGAAGATGACAAGTGGAGACCAGTGGTATATATTTTGAAGTCATTAAACAAAACCAAAAGAAACTATGAAATACATGACAAAAAGATGTTGACTGTTATACACTGTTTAGAAGCATGGAGGCACTTTTTGGAAAGAAGTAAAAGTAAATTCAAGGTTTGGACAGATCACAAGAACCTAGAATATTTCATGAGTAATCAAAAGCTCAATCAAAGACAAGCAAGATGGGCTTTATACTTATCAAGGTTCGACTTCATATTGAAGCATATTCCAGAAAGTAAGATGGGAAAAGTGGATGGACTGAGCAGAAGGCCAGATTGGGAGGTAGGAGTGGAGAAGGATAATAAAGAGCAAGTGTTAGTAAAGAAAAAATGGTTGGAAGCAAAAAGAATTAGAGTGACGGAAGTAGTTATAGAAAGGGTAGATCTATTAGATAAAGTAAGGAAATGCAAAGCAAAAGATAATGAAGTGGTTAAAGCTATAGAAGAGATGAAATGAGCGGGAGTAAAAATACTGAGAGATGAAGAATGACATCAAGAAGACAGCCTAATGTTGAAAGAGGGGAAAGTATACGTCTCCAGAGATGAAAAATTGAGAGTAGAGGTAATCAGGCTGCATTATGATATGCCTGTAAGAGAACATGGAGGACAGTGGAAGACAATAGAATTGGTAACAAGGAACTTCTGGTGGCCAGGGGTTACTAGAGAAGTAAAGAGATATGTAGAGGGGTACGATGTCTACCAAAGAAACAAGAATTGAACATAACCACTGGCAGGAAAACTTATGCCAAATTTAATTTCAGAGAAGGTATAGACTTATATTAGTGCAGACTTCATTACGAAGTTACCTTTAGCACAAGGTTACAACTCAATCTTAGTAGTATCATAAATCGCCCGCCTGAACCAAAAATAGTAAGATTAGAGGGATGAGAAGAAAGAGAGCTATTCTCGGACAGACTAGACAAAGGATTCTAATTATAGAAAAGGGAGATAAGATTAGATAAAATGGGATCACATGATCTAGTCATATAATAGGTCACATGATGGAATCTTCTGGAAAGTTCGGTAGTTACTTAAGTATACACATAGACAAATAGAAAATATGTATAAGTAGGTAGCACAAATCACCAAGAGACTCCATCAAGTTCTCTTTATTCTCTCATAACATTGAGTATGATAAGATCGTCGTCCCAACTACTCTTGTCATTACATTAGAACTCAATACCACTTTATCCGTATTACTCACCACGAGCCCTATGTACCCACTTTCCTTTACTCTCTCACTGCCCTCAGTATACTGGTCATCATGACTAGCAACCACAACCACAGCTGGGCCCTAAGCTTCAAGGGGACTTGTTAGTCAGTTAGGAACTAATGGTAGAAACGTAACACTAAGCTTTGATGCTACGTTGAGACCTGACCTCTACCTTGAGCGGGCTTGTTAGAATACTTGTTTTCTTTCACATTATAAACCTTGTGCTAGGAGCTCATTGTAGTCCCTACACGTAGAGGAGTAACAGTCATTCCTTAGGAAGCTGTTTAGTTTAGGGGTTCGCATCTTTGCGGCAATAGTCTAACCCTATTACTAGGGCAGTAGCCAGTAGGGAAGTAGAAGTCTAGCTGGGAGAAGATGTGCTCCCTAGTAGACGTAAAAATTAGTTCAGAAGAAGACAACTGTTCCTTGAATGAGAAAACCACAACAGAAGAAGAAAACACCTGGGACAATGACATGTCCCACCACCAATCATCCTGGGGCCAACAACTCCAACAATAACAACAACAACAACAGCAACAACCACAACCACAAGGGAAGGCCACCCTGACTATGGACCAGATACTCTAGTACCTGGCCCAACACACCATGGCCATAGAACAGCTCCTATCAAGGGGGCAAACACAAGGAGAGGCAGCCAAGCCTCCCTTGTTTGATGGAGAAAGAGAGAAGGTGGTGGGATTCATTAATGCCTGCCGCCTGTACATCGGCATGAGGATGAAAGGAGTAGGAGAGGAAGAAAAAATATCATGGGTGTTGACCTATGTACAAGGAGGAATAGCAGAAGTATGGAAAAAAAACATGTTGGAGGAAAGGAGGCAGGGGGTATCTGTGGTGGAAATGGTGGAAGAGCTGTTTACAAAAATGAGGGAGGAGTTCGGGGAGTTTGATGAAGAATCAAGAAAGGTGGATGAGTTGAGGCTGCTGGAGCAGGGAGGACAGACATGCAATGAGTATGTCCAAATTTTCAAAAAGATATCAAGAGGAAGTGACTATGAGGGATGACCTCTCATAGAAGAATTCAAGAGAGAACTGAACAGAAACATCAGGAGGAGATTGGCAGAGGTGGAATCACCTCCAGTAATGATCGAGGAATGGTAGGAAAGATCAGTGAGGTTGGATAGGAACTTGAGGCAGAGCAGGGTGGAAGAAAAGATGCTAGAGAGTAAGGGAGCGGCGCGGGCGGCAAGGCCATCAGAAGTACAGCCATCCAGAGGATTTAGACCCCCCTGGAACAACAGGAACCAAGAAGGTTTCTGTGGAGAACCAAGGGAAGGACTTGGTGGAGATTTGAGGAAAAGGGAGGGACAAGGGGTTTGGGACCCCAATGCAATGGAGGTAGACAGAAGCTGGGAAGGAGATTGAAGGTATTTCAACTGTGGGATGTTTGGACACATAGCCCAACACTGCAGAAATCAAAAGGAGATTAGGGGAGAGGCACAGGAGGCATCAAAAGATCAGGGAGACCAGTAAGCCCTTGGCCAGCCTCCCATAACAAATACAGTGTACTGTACGGACAGAATAGAATGGACTCTAATCTTTGTACTGAGAGGGAAGTAAGATGGACACTCAAACCGTTGAGAGAAGTCTGGCTCAATGTCGGACCAGAAAAGGTAGATACCCATGAAGGGGTGTCAGTAAGGGCATTGCTAGACAGTGGGGCAACGGACCTATTCATGAGCAAGAAGCTAGCAGAAAGACAGGGCTTTAAGCTAGAAAAATTGAATAAGCCAATAAAAGTAAGAAATGTGGATGGAAGTGACAACAAGGGAGGATTGATAATCCACGAAGTAGAAGTCAACATGTACTATAAAGGACATGTAGAACAAGTAAGGATGGATATATGTGAACTGGGGAAGACAGAAGTAATCTTAGGGATGCCGTGGCTCGCGGCGCATAACCCAGAGATAAACTGGGAGACAGGAGAAGTAAGGATGACCAGGTGTCCACCCCTGTGTGGTCGAACACCAGAGAAGAAAGTAGTAAAGAGGAAGCAGGTAACGGAGGAGGACAAGAAAGATCTGAGATGGACTATGGAAGAAAGAGAAAAGAGGGAGAAAATCGAGGAAGACCATAGAAAGGTAGAGGAGCTGGTGCCCAAACGCTTCCACAAGTGGAAAAAAGTGTTTGGAAAAGTCAAGTCCGAGCAAATGCCAACCCGAAAACCATGGGACCACGCCATTGACCTCAGAGAAGACTTCGTACTAAGAAAAGAACGAATCTATCCTCTATCTAGAACTGAGAAGGAGAAAGTACAGGCATTTGTGGAAAGCCAACTAAAGAAAGGCTATATTAGACCTTCAAAATTCCCACAGATATTACCAGTACTATTCGTACCTAAGAAGGATGGAAAGAGGAGGATGGTACAGAACTACCGCTATGTGAATAAAGGGACAATCAAGAACAGTTATTCCCTGCCCCTGATATTAGAGCTAATAGACAGTATGGGGACTAAGAAAGTATTCACTAAGATGGACCTAAGGTAGGACTATAACAATGTCCGAATCAAAAAAGGGGATGAATGGAAAACGGCGTTCACAACGCACCTAGGATTGTTTGAACCGACAGTCATGTACTTCAGACTTAGAAACTCACTAGCCATCTTCCAAGCTATGATGAACAATCTCTTTAGGGATATGATCAACAAAGGAGACGTAGCTACCTTCATCAACAATGTACTAGTGGCAACTGAGACAGAAGAAGGACACAATGAGATAGTAGAGGAAGTATTGAGACGACTAGAGGAGAACGACCTCTATGTGAAACCGGAGAAATATGTGTGGAAGGTTAGGGAGATAGGTTTCTTGGGAGTAATAATGGGGCCAGAAGGGTTCCGAGTGGAAAAGGAAAAAGTGGAGGGAGTCACAAATTGGCCAACCTCACAGTGCATTAAAGACGTACAAAAATTCTTGGGGCTAGCAAACTACTACTAGCAATTTGTTAAAGACTTTGCCAAAATCGCCAAACCGCTACATCAGTTAGTCAGAAAGGACAAGAGATAGAAGTGGGAAGGAGAGCAGGAAGAAGCATTTGCCAAACTCAAAAGAATTTTCACAACCGAGCCAGTACTGGCAGCACCAAACCTGGATAAAGAAATGAGAGTCGAGACGGATGTATCAGACTATGCAACAGGAGGAGTATTATCGGTAAAAGAAGAGGACGGAAAATAGAGACCGGTGGCCTTCATCTCTAAATCACTGAATGACATAGAAAGGAACTATGAGATTCACGATAAGGAGATGCTAGCAGTAATCAGATGTTTGGAGGCATGGAGGCACTTCCTGGAAGGAGCAAGAACCAAGTTTGAAATTTGGACGGACCATAAAAACTTGGAATACTTCATGATGAACCAGAAGCTGAACAGACGACAAGTAAGATGGGCATTATTCCTATCAAGATTCAACTTCGTGTTGAAACACGTCCTAGGTAGTAGAATGGGGAAGGTAGATGGACTTAGTAGAAGGCCAGACTGAAGGAAGGGAATAGAAAGGGACAACGAGGATAGAACACTGATAAAAGCAGAATAGTTGAGAAAAGCAAGGGTAGAAGAGGTACTAATCAAAGGAGTGGACCTGCTAAAGAAAGTAAGAGAATCAAAGGCAAAAGATGACGAGGTCATCAAGGTAGTAGAGGAAATGAAAAGAGCAGGAGTAAAAATGCTAAGAGATGAGGAATGGAGAGAGAAGGACGGGCTTATGTTAAAGGAAGGAAAAGTGTATGTACCAAAAAATGAAGAGTTGAGAACAGAAATAATCTGGTTACATCACGATACACCAGTGGGAGAACATGGGGGACAGTAGAAGACAGTGGAACTGATCACAAGAAACTTCTGGTGGCCAGGAATAACAAAGGAGGTAAAGAGATATGTGGAAGGATGCAATTCTTGCCAACGGAATAAGAACCGAGTAACAGCACCAGCAGGGAAGCTAATGCCAAATGAAGCCCCTGAAAAGCCTTGGATGCATATAACAGCAGACTTTATAACTAAGCTACCGCTAGCCCAAGGATACGACGCAATACTGGTGGTATGTGATTGATTGATGAAGATGGCACACTTCATACCGACAATGGAAAAAACGTCGGCAGAAGGACTCATGAGACTATTCAGGGATCATGTATGGAAACTACATGGATTGCCTGAAAACATTATCTCAGATCAAGGGGCACAATTTGCGGCAAACCTAATGAAGAAACTAAACCAGATACTAGGAATAGAAACCAAGTTGTCAATAGCATTTCATCCGCAAACAGATGGACAGATAGAGTGAATCAACCAGGAGCTAGAACAGTACCTAAGAATGTTCATAGACCATCGACAAGAACAATGGACAGAATGGCTAGGAACAGCAGAGTTTGCGTACAACAACAAAGTGAATACCTCTACGAAAGTATCCCCCTTCAGAGCAAATAGCGGGAGAGATCCGAGAATGGGATTCGAGATGAGAAGACAGGGGAAGTCAGAAGGGGCAAAAGAATTCACAAAAAGGATGAAGACGATACAGGAAGAAGCACAGGCAGCACTAAAGAAAGTGCAGGAGGAAATGAAGAAACAGGCAGACAGGAAAAGGGGAGAAGTGGAGGAATATCGGGTAGGAGACTTAGTACTGTTAAGTACAAAAGATTTGAAATGGCAGATGGAAGGAAGAAGAACAGAGAAGTTAACGGAGAGATTTGTAGGACCCTACAAAATAAAGAGGGTCATATTAACCAATGCAGTGGAATTAGAGCTACCGAAGATGGTCAAAATCCACCCAGTAGTGAACGTAAGTAGAATTAGGAGATATAAGGAACAAGTTCAAGGACAGAAGAAGCAACCAGCCCTTCCAGTAATAATAGAGGGAGAAGAACAGTATGAGGTCGAAAAGATAATGAACAAAAGAAGGAGATATGGCAAATGGAAATATCTGGTAAGATGGAAAGGATATACGGCAGAAGAAGACTCGTGGGAGAGGGAGACGAACGCAAAAGAAGTGGTAAAGAAATATGAGAAGGAATACGGAAAAAAAAAAGAAGAATGGAAGAAGAAGAAATGCTGGGAAGATTTATGGCAAAAAAACTATATGGATGGGATGACGGAAAGTTTGATCGGGAATATTTGAAGAAGTTGGAAAAGAATTAGAGAAGATGGAAAGGAGCTAAGTTCTTCCAGAGAAAGAACCTTAAAAAGGGGAGTAATGTCATAAATTGCCCACCTGAACCAAAAATAGTAAGGTTAGAGGGATAGAAAGAAAGAGAGCTATTCTCGGACGGACTAGATGAAGGATTCTAATTATAGAAAAGGAAGATAAGATTAGATAAAATGGGATCACATGACCTAGTCACATAATAGGTCACATGATAGAATCTTCTAGAAAGTTCAGTAGTTACTTAAGCATACACATAGACAAATAGAAAATGTGTATAAGTAGGTAGCACAAATCACTAAGAGACTCCATTGAGTTCTCTTCGTTCTCTCATAACGTTGAGTGTGATAAGATCGTCATCCCGACTACTCTTATCATTACAAGTAGTGATAGATAGATTTACAAAGATGGCATACTTCATACCAACTACAGAGAAAACAAGCATAGAAGGACTAGCACAATTGTTTAGAAATAACATTTGGAAACTACATGAACTACCAGATAGTATAATCCCTGACAGAAGACCATAGTTTGCAGCAGGAATGATGAAGGAGTTGAATCGCATGTTGGGGATTGAGACAAAATTGTCTACGGTATTTTACCAACAAACAGATGGCCAAACAGAAAGGATGAACCAAGAATTGGAATAATACCTCTGTATGTTCATAGACTATTAACAAGAGCAGTGGCCAGAATGGCTAGGAATGGCGGAATTTGCCTACAACAACAAAGTGCATACTGGAACCAAAGTATTGCCCTTTAAGGCAAACCAAGGACAAGATCTATGAATGGGATTTGAGTTGAGAAAGAAAGGGAAGTATGAAGAAGCAGAGAAATTCGCAGAAAGAATGAGGAGAGTGCAGGAGGAAGCCAAAGCAGTGCTGTAAAAAGTACAGGAAGATATGAAGTGATATACAGACAGAGAGAGAGGAGAAGTAGAGAAGTATAGAATAGGTGATTTAGTGCTACTCAGCACAAAAGACCTAAAGTACCAGATGACTGGAAGGCATACAGAGAAATTCACAGAATGCTTTGTGGGATCTTACAAAGTCAAAGCAATTATCTCCAGTAATGCAATTAAATTAGAAATACCTAGTATGATTAAGATACATCCAGTAGTCAATGTTAGTCGGGTACAACAGTACAAGTCGCAAGTAGAGGGACAGAAAAAAGAAACACCACAACCAATGGTAATTGAGGGGGAAGAGGAATAGGAAGTAGAGAAAATTATGAACAAGAGAAAAGTGCAGGGGAGGGATAAATACTTAGTACAATGGAAGGGGTGTACAGCTGAAGAAGACACATGGGAGAGTAGAGAAAATCTGAAAAATGCAATGGAGTTGGTCGAAGAATTCAAGAGAAAATATGGTAGGGAAGAAGAAGAAGCAAGATGGCAAGAAATAGAAGAAGACAGAACAACAGAGAGTTGCTAGAAAGATACACAGCCAAATTGCTTTATGGATGGGGTAATAAAAAATATGATTGGGAATATTGGAAGAAGATGAAGGAAAACTGGAGACAGTGGAAGAAGAATCCATTCTCTAGATATAGCAGGAATCTATTCTTGAAAAGAATGGAAAAAAAGAAGGACAAATACAAGGGAGGAAAGATAAAAGAGTGGCACACATAAAAGGATGAAGAAGACCAACGAAGGATCGAGAAGGATAGAAAATATTTAGAAAATTTGGAAGATGAAAATCTGGAAATGGGTGACCTAAGAAACCCATTCAATAAACTATAAAAAAAGTCCTCAGAATGAGAACCCTTGAGAAAGGAGTGGTGTTATGAACCGCTATTTTCCCCTAAGTAATATTTATCTTCTTTTTCTTTTCTTTTCTTTTAATTATGTAATACCAATGAATCAGTAAATAAGCACAAACAGTCGGACATGTATAAGTAGTATACAACAAATTAGCGAAAGCTCTAATGAGTTCTCTTTATCTACTCTGATATAGAGTGCGATTTGGATTAAGGTTACACAACCTGAGCTAAGAGTCATTACAATCTGAGGTAGATCACATACCTATCAGTCAGCTGCTATGTGTAGGAGAACACGTGGGCAGAAGCTATCTGATGTAGAGAATTACTCAGGACTTGACAGATAAGTACCATAGTTACTCTTAGAATAGACTAGCCACAGCCATATGTACTTATATAAATAGCTGGTCAATTCATAGAGAGACTCTGTCAAGTTCTCCTCATCTTAATCTCTATAACCCTAGAGGGGGATAGAGATTGCATCACTGATCCTGACAAGGTAGTCATTTAGAAAATTGTTACTTCTTGACTTATAGGAGTAGCTTCTGTCTGCTAAAGTTTGCTATGCAAATTCCACATTGATATAATGTTAAGGTGCCAAATTGTGAGATGCAACTAGTAATGTTGGGTGTATGGAGTAAAAGTGATGGCTAATAGAGATTAGTGGCAATAGCTCGAAGAGTATATGGGCAGTCATCACCTTATGACAAGTTATAGTGTATCTTACAAACCACCCAATAACAAACAACCCCTAAACTTGGTCTTTTTTTTTTTTTTTTTATCAACAATTTATTACACGGTGCTCGTTCGCAGTCCATGGTAACATAAACTACTTAAATATAAGTCTACTTACTAATAAAGAGGTATGAGGTAATGGTTATATAGGGAACAGACATTTGAGATGTATGGTTAGGCTATGTTATCTAGGAAACAGAAGGCTCTTGGATTGCGTTTTAGGAAGAACACAACTTCACTAAGGACATACCCCACCAGGTCATAGTGGTTATAATGTAGACACTCTCACAGGATGTGATGTTAGGTCTCCAACTGTGTGTTGTTGCAGGGGCAGGAATTAACTTCTCTTGGAAAGAATCTAGCTTTGTACTCACCAATAGGGGTATAATTCGTGATAAGTCTTGTAGCTCTTGCACAGATAAAATTTGAGATGCCAATAGTATTGAGCCAGCTTCCTCCCTTTGTATATGATGGGGTAATGAGGTGACCATCATTGTCGTAAGTGTCTAGAAATTGGCTTCCTTTGTAGAATGCATTTTCAAAGAGCATTTGCTATTCTTGAGTAATATCTTTGCACTCGGATTGATGACAGAACTTCTAGGATTCTTTATTAGAGTGACGGACAGGAATCAAGTGTGGTTTAGCTTGCTGGTCCATTTTGTAGTGTAGTGGCCATTTGTCCTCACTAGGGCAGTCCTAGAACTAGATGGAGTTTGTAGGATCTCTGCTGAGGAATAGTCTGAGGGATCTTGATATGATAATAGTATGTCCTTGTTTTGGATGGTTTGACGTGTCGAACAGCTTTTATGCACAGGAAATGGAGTTGGTAATTACAACTATCTTGTCAATCCCTTCCAAAGATGTAGCTTGACCTATACCGTCCCTGAGTGTCATAAATTGCCTGCCCGAACCAAAAATAGTAAGGTTAGAAGGATGGAAAGAATGAGAGCTATTCTGGGATGGACTAGATGAAGGATTCTAAATATAGAAAAGAGAGATAAGATAAGATAAGATAGGATCACATGATAGTGTCACATGATGGAATCTTCTGGAAGGTTCAGTAGTTACTTAAGCATACACATAGACAAATAGAAAATGTATATAAGTAGGTAGCACAATCCACCAAGAGACTTCATCGAGTTCTCTTCATTCTCTTATAACATTAAGTATGATAAGGCAGTCGTTTCAACTACTCTATCATTACACTGAGAGCAAATGTCTCTACCTTGGCAGGTGTGACATTAACAGCTGTGTGTTCTGAGTTGAAGACAAGTCTTCTGCTCTGCCATCCATGTGCAATCAAAATAGTATAATGACCCTTTCTGACACTTGCATTTGTGATGACAATGATAGTGTTAGGTTGCGATATTGATGAGAGGAGGATATTGTTGAGCTTCTGAGTGTGGTTTGCCCTAGTTACACTGTCACTACATTTAACAGTATGAAAGGAGAGTTGATTAGCAAATAGATCTACTATATGGAGTCCTGGTCTAAGCTCTTGGTTCATAGAGTTGAATGCTGGGTGAATTTGATTGAGTCGGTGGTTGATATCTTGTATAGGACTCTTGAGTTTGATGTTCTGCTTTGTAGTGAGACAGGTGGTGGAAGTAGCATGGGGGTTGGCACCTTTTGAGTGGTGTCTGTCTAACAGTGCTCTGAGAGCATGTTGTTTGGGGAGAGAGTTGACTTTAAGTTGCATGCGTCCTAGTAGCTTTTTTAGATATATAGAGATTGGCATGAGGCCTGCTATTGCCTCGATACCATATGTTAGAGATATTTGAAAGGCCCCAGTTATCCATAGGGCTGCTCTGCATTGCATTCTATTGAGGTTTTGAAGAGGGTAATATGTCAGTGTGCCCTTGAAAAACCATAATTGAAACCCATAGAGTGCAATAGGGAGGACACAGATATGATATAGTAATCTCTTTTGAAGGGGAAGGAGTCCTCTTAATGAGTTACCAAGCAGATTGAGAGCTTTAACTATAGAAAGAGCCTTGTTTGCATAAAACCAAGTGTGATAGCATAAAAATAGTTTTTTGTTGAAGTAGAAGCCTAAGTATCTCCAAGTTTCCTTGGAGTGTAATAGGGGGCCGCTGTTATGCTGGACAATTAATTTTGGCAATATAAGTGACATTCGGAACATAATAATCATAATAAACAGCTTTCGAGAGAGAATTGGCTCCCCAGACATAACCACTAGAAGTTCGGTCATGTACTCAAGAACACTATCCAAGTAGCAGAGTAGTGGCCGCAATCACCACTATCGGTACCTCATAACACTTTCCGGATGGTCTCATATCATATCTATAAGGTGGACTCCCCTCTAAAAGTGCTCTCAAGAGCGAACTTGACCTTAGAAACATTTCCCTTGATAATGACGTCATCCAATAGCTGACCCCTGGTTTATAATAGGAACACCATCAGGGTCATGCATCAGTCCTGATTAGCAGTCCAAATATAGAAGAACAAGATGAGGATATGCCAAACGTCATCGGGAAGGGATAGAAAGAAGAAGGACCTGAGGGAAGGTCCAGGAGAGGAATTAGAAGAGTAGAGGAAGGTTCAGGAGAGGAATTAAGAGAGTTGGAAGCAGAGAGGAGTGATATCGACGACGAAGACGCACTTGAGAGTGGTCAGACCAATGTCCGGAGAACCTCTCGAGCACCCAAGAACCCTTAGAACAGGCTTAAGGTTGGCCAACAAGATAAAGAAAGTTAGTAGGAAATGGACAGGGAGTACAGAGAGCAGCTGTTGTATGATCGGATGCGGACTCGACTCATTCTACCTGCCTTTTCGAGTAATCTAGAGGATTTCTTTCTTATTTTGTTTGTTGCATTCTGGGCTTTGTAATACTAATATAATACTCTAGTAGCACGGAGAAAAAAAGAAGAAGAAGAACCCCCATCTTTTGCTCTTCATTGCTCTAGAGCTGAAACTTAACTTGAGTGATTAAGAGCTCTTTTTCTCTCTTTTCTTTTTATAAAAACCTTATAAAACTTCCCTCAAGGGATACCCACTCTAAAGGAGGACTTGGGCATTCACCTGGACTAGGAGCTAAACCACTCACTATGTGTTTTCGGAGTAAGTTGCCAACTGTATGGTCAGTTGAGAGCGAGCTTGCACGAGGGCAACATGAGATCTAGATAGGACTGCTGTATTGACAGTGAGCCAGCCTATTAGACTAGTACCTTGGATGGTAGTGCTACGGTGTGAGAAGAACGCACACCTTTGAGATCTGACCGGTGAGAGTGCTCTCGAGTGGAAACTAAAAACATTTCTTTCATTCTAGTATCTAAATACAAGCTTTTACTATCTCGTGAGCCCCTTCCTTTTATATTTGATTACCTCCCCAGTGCCTACTCAATTGCACACAATTGTGGAACGACTTGGAGATTTTGACTCTCTAACTCAGTAGTACCCACTTTTGTAAGGACAGTAAAGCACTTTAAT
>Ga0153967_100492_pt1 | contig 14023 bp, 22 predicted proteins | sample TSFL051MetaG_FD_104688 | JGI IMG/M metagenome (GOLD analysis project Ga0153967, IMG submission 104688) | Attine ant fungus gardens microbial communities from Florida, USA - TSFL051 MetaG | ecosystem: Host-associated > Fungi > Mycelium > Unclassified | place: USA: Florida, Paynes | collected...
GTAAAAAGTGATGTTATTTGTGAAGTATAAAAGATGTAAGTGAAAGGGGATAAAAACTCAAGAGAACTAGGGACAGGGTTTCTTGAGTAAAGAACAGCTCTACAACATATAGTATGGTAGTTACAAAGAGACATGGAATTGAAGACAGGCAGAAGCAAAAAGAAATAGAGCAGTGAAAGTAAGATATAGTATATACAGAGGAAAGGATACAATAGTAGGAGAAGTATCCAGGAGAAATGAAAAAAAGAAAGTTTTCTGTCTACCATGCAGAACAGGAAAAAAGATATCTTGGTAAAATTGGGGAGAAAATTTAGAAGGTTGGTATCTAGGGTTCAGAAAAGGAGAGCTAGAATTACTGATCTGAAGAAAAGAAGAGAACCAAAGAAGGTGATAGGAACTACCAATCAGAAGATAGTGCAAGGAAAGCAGACCAGAGAAGTAAGGTAAACCTTGAAGCCTCTTAGAAAAGTGTGGATGAATATGAGAATAGAAAGTGTAGACATACATGAAGAAAGAACAGTGAGAGCATTGCTTAATAGTGGAACAATAGAATTGTTTATGAGCAAAAGTTTGATTTATAAAGGAGGGTTAATCAAGTTAGATCAACCATTACTAGTAGAAAATATAAATAGCACTGGAAATAATAGGAGTGCTATTATACATAAAGTAAAAGTCAATATATTCTTCAAGAGACATGTAAAGAGAGTATAAATAGACATTTATGAATTGGATAGAACAAAAGTAATCTTGAATATGTTTTGGTTAGCTGTCTATAATCCAGAAATCAACTGGGAAAAGAGAGAAGTAAAGATGACAAAATGTTTACTCTTATATGGAAAATTAGTAAAAATATAGAAAAAGAGAAAAAAGAAATTAGAGAAGATAAACAGAAGATTATGAGATGAACAGTGAACAAAAAAAGGACTGGAAAAGAGAGAAAAAAATAGAAGTAGATCACAGAAAAGTGGAAAAAATAGTTTCTAAGAGATTTTATCAATGCAATTAATCTCAAGAATAACTTTAAAGCAAGTAAAGCAAAAGTATATTCTCTTTCTAAAAATAAAAAGGAGAAAGTATAGAAATTTATGAATGAGTATTTTAAGAAGAATTATATTAGACCTAATCTTCTATTACTGTATTAGTTATTAACTTTAGAGTAATGGAGTTGTTGAAGTATATAATAAGAAAGAAGAATAAACACAAGTAATGTTAATCTACCAACTAAAAAACTACAATATAACTACTCAGTATATATATCAAGTCTAAAAAAATATATATATAAAAATAAACTACAATATAATTTTATAAAAGATTAGGAAACTAGGAGTTCTACTTGAAAAGAATAATATTAATTAATTCATTAAAAATAAATAAAAAAGAAAATAAATACAAAAATTATGTATATAACATTAATCTATAATATATGACAATAGATTGTAGTATAATTGTCATAAATCATCCAAATCTCTCTAAGTCAATATTTATTTATTTTTTATTTAATTATATAATATAGTTGGATCAGTAAACAAGGACAAACAATTGGACATGTATAAGTAGTGTACACAATTTAGCGAGGACTCTAATAAGTTCTCTTTGTCAACTCTGATTTAGAGTGGAGTTAAGCCTGAGGTCACCTACCAAAAGACTAAACTCTTACACTAGAACTCATTTTCACTTCTAGAACACTGATCATCTCAATCCTTGTTCAACTTTACTCTCATCACTCTCTCGGTGTGTAATCAACTCAGATCACTTCCAACCTCCTTATAGCCAGGCCATAGGCTAAAGTAGACTGACCAGGAAGTTTAGACCCTGGAGGTGGACTATGGGCACTATACCTGAGTGCACACATAGACCAAACCTGATGACAGATGGTGCTTAGTAGATTACTTGTAAAATCTTTTACTTTATCAGCCTTGTACTACTAGTTCATTGTGACTAGTACATGCAGAGGAACATTATCGCACCCTTAAAAAGACGATTAGAGTAGGGATCTTCCCTGAGAAGTGATAGTGTAACCCTAGTATTAGGACAGTAGTTAGTAAGACATTAGACACCTGGCTGGGTGAAGATTTGCACCCCAGCAGATATAAGTAGTCAGTAGTCAAAGCCGAAGAAGAAGGGTCAGTCAACCAACAACACAAATACACTTTCATTTTTAACACAACAACAACCCACCCTTCTAAGTACAACACACTATGTCCTTAGAAGTGTATAACCAACTCATGAGTGACATGCTCAACCAAAGGCATGCCCTTGCCAAATTAAGGGCAGAATTAGAAGGTAGAGAAGGAAGGATATGTAGGAAGTATGGGAGGTTGGGCACCTTGCCCGAAAGTGCAGGAGTGAAGAGGAACAGGAGAAAAAAGCAGTAGGGGAAAATAGGTTTGAAATGTTGAAGAGTAGAGTAATACAATATGGAATAAGGGAGATGAGGAGACAAGAGGTGGTGAGGAAAGAGGTGAAATGCTTTGGATGCAGAGAAAAGGAACACAAAAAGTGGGAGTATCTGAACATGAGGAAGAGAAAACAGGAGGAGGTGACACTGCCGCAAAGAGTGTGAAAGAAAGTAAAAGAGCACAGTAGAGCAAGGGAACTGCCCTCAAGGGGAGCAGCAATGTGTATAGAGGGGTGGATGACATCCAGAGAAGTGGTGACTTTCATGGAGTGTAAGGGATATGACTATAAGGAAATGAAGACGGAAAAAAACAAGGGACAGGATTTCCTGAAGAAGGCATAGTTGTGCAACATGTGGTGTGGAAGTTGCAAGGAAGCATGGAATTGGAGAGAAAGAGAAGTGGAAAGCGAAAGAGTGGAGTGGGTGAAGTGTAGCATATGTGGAGGAAAGGATATGGTAGTAGGAGAGAAGGTGAAAAGAAACAAGAAGGGAGAAGTGTTTTGCCCACCCTGTAGAACAGGAAAGAAAACACTGTGGTGGAATTGGGGTGGAGAAGTGAAATGGACAGTGCCTAGGGCCTAGAAGGGGAGGGCTGGAATCACTGATCCGAGGAGGATGGCAGAAACTGTCAATCAGAAGGCAGTGCAGAAAGAGGAAGAAAGAGAAGTGAGGTAAACATTTAAGCCTTTAAGAGAAGTGTGGATGACTGTGGATATTGAGAAAATAAATACTCACAAAGAACAAACAGTGAAAGTGTTGCTGGATAATGGAGCAATAGGAATGTTTATGAGCAAAGGCTTAGCTCAGAAAGAAGGATATAGGTTGATTAAACTAGATCGACCTTTGCAAGTGAGAAATGTAGATGGCATCAGTAACAGTGGAGGTGCAATAATGCATAAAGTGGAAGTGAACATGTTCTACAAAGGACATGTGAAAAGAATACAAATAGATATTTGCGAATTGGAGAAGACAGATATAATTCTGGGCATGCCATGACTAGTGGCCCATAACCTAGAAATAGACTGGGAGAAAGAGGAAGTGAGAATGATAAGATACCCACCATTATATGGAAAGACAGTAAAGATAAAGGGGAAGAAAGAAACAAGAAAAGATAAAAGGAAGATTATTAGATGGGCAGTGGATGAGAAGGAAGACTAGGAAAGAGAAGAAGAAATAGAGGCAGATCATAGAAAGGTAGAGGAAATGGTGCCTAAGCAGTTCCATAAGTGGTTGAAGGTATTTGGGAAGGTAGAGTCTGAGAGAATGCCAGTTAAAAAGGTGTGGGATCATGCGATAGATCTCAATGACAACTTGAAAGCAAGCAAAGTAAGAGTATATTCTCTCTCCAGAAATAAAAAGGAGGAGGTATAGAAGTTCATCAATGAGCATTTGAAGAAGGGGTACATTAGACTTTCTAAATTGCCCCAGATGTCACCAGTGTTCTTTGTAGGCAAGAAGGATGGAGGAAAACACATGATTATGGACTATCGTGGGCTCAACAAGCAAACAGTGAAGAACAACTACCCACTACCATTAATTACAGACTTAGTAGATAGTATGGGTAATAAGAGAGTGTTCACCAAAATGGACTTACGATGGGGATATAATAATGTGAGGATCAAAGAGGAGGACGAGTGGAAGGTGGCTTTCACTACACATATGGGATTATATGAACTAGTGATGATGTTCTTTGAGATGACAAACTCGCCTACCACGTTCCAAGACATGATGAATAAGATCCTAAGAAACATAATCAATGAAGAGAAGGTGGTAGCATTTGTGGATAATGTGTTGATAAGAATGGAAACAGAGGAAGGGCATGATGAGCTGGTAGAAGAAGTGTTGAAGTGATTGGAAGAGAATGACCTCTATGTGAAACCAGAAAAGTGTGCTTGGAAGGTACAGAAAGTAAACTTCCTGAGAATAGTGATGGGTCAGGGGAAAATTGAGATGGAGGAAGATAAAGTAGTGGGAGTGTTAAACTGGCCTGTACCTAAAACAGTTAGAGATATTAGGAAGTTCTTGGGCCTCACAAATTACTATAGGCGATTTGTGAAAGACTTTGCCAAATTAGCTTGGCCATTGAATAACTTGATGAGAAAGGAGGAGAAATGGAGATGGGGAAGCAAGCAGCAGGAAGTATTCAAACAGCTCAAGCAGGTTTTTACAAGCAGACCCTTATTAGTTGTGCTAGATATAGATAAGGAATTCAGAGTGGAAGCAAATGCTTCTAACTTTGCAACAGGAGGGATATTGTTGATCAAGTGTGAAGATAATAAGTGGAGACCAGTAGCATATATCTCTAAGTCACTAAATGAAACTGAAAGAAATTACAAGATACACGACAAAGAGATGCTGGCTGTGATAAGATGCTTGGAAGTATAAAGACACTTTCTGAAGTAAATTCAAAGTTTGGATGGATCATAAAAACTTAGAATATTTTATGAGCAACCAAAAGTTGAATCACAGACAAGTGTGATGGGCTCTATATCTATCCAGGTTCGACTTCATGTTGAAACACATCATAGGAAGCAAAATGGGAAAGGCAGATGGGTTAAGCAGGAGGCTGGATTGGGAAGTTGGGGTAGAGAAGAATAACAAAGAGCAGACATTGGTAAAGAAAGAGTGGTTGGAAGTAAAGAAAATTAGAGTAACAGAAGTAGTAATAGAAGGAGTGGATTTGCTAGATAAAGTAAGAAAATGTGAAGCAAAGGATGACGAGGTAGTGAAGGCTGTAGAAGAGATGAAACAAGCAGGGGTGAAAATGTTGAGAGATGAAGAATGGTATCAAGAAGATGGCCTAATGCTAAAGGAGGGGAAGGTATACATTCCCAAAGATGAGAAACTGAGAGCAGAAGTGATCAGGCTACATCATGATATGCCTGTAAGAAGACATGAGGAACAGTGGAAGATGGCAAAGTTAGTGACAAGGAATTTCTAGTGGCCAGAGGTCATTAGAGAGGTGAAGCAGTATGTGGAGGGGTGTGATGCCTACTAGCAAAACAAAAATCAAACACAACTACCAGCAGGAAAATTAATGCCAAATTTGATTCCAGAAAAGGCATGGACCTATATTAGTGCAGACTTTATTACAAAGTTACCCTTAGTACAAGGATATGATATGATCTTAGTAGTAGTAGATAAATTTACAAAGATGGCATATTTCATACCTACTACAGAGAGAACAAGCGCAGAAGGATTAGCATGGTTATTTAGAGATAACATCTAGAAATTACACGGATTACCAGACAGTATAATCTCAGATAGAAGACCACAATTTGCGGCAGAGATTATGAAGGAGTTGAACCAGATGCTGGGAATCAACACTAAACTGTTGACTGCATTCCATCCACAAACAAATAGACAAACTGAGAGAATGAATCAGGAGTTGGAACAATATTTCAGGATGTTTATCGACCATAGACAAGAACAGTGGCCAGAATGGTTGGGAATGGCAGAATTTGCATACAATAATAAGGTATACATAGGAACTAAAATGTCACCTTTCCAAGCAAATCATGAACAAAACCCCAGAATGGGATTTGAGCTGAAAAAGAAGGAAAAATACAAGGGAGCAGAAAAGTTTGCAGAAAGAATAAAGAATGTACAGGAGGAGACAAAAGCAGCATTGCAGAAGGCACAGAAAGATATGAAGAAATATGCGGACAAAGAAAGAGGAGAGGTAGAAAAGTATAGAGTAGGTAACTTAGTGCTACTCAGCACTAAGGATCTAAAGTACCAAATGGTTGGAAGACATATAGATAAGTTCATAGAATGCTTTGTAGGACCTTACAAAGTAAAGGCAATTATTTCCAGTAATGCAATAGAATTGGATCTGCCTACTACAGTTAGAATACATCCAGTAATTAATGTCAGTTGAGTACGACAGTACAAGTCATAAGTAGAGGGCCAGAGAAAAGAAGCACTACAGCCAGTGGTAATAGAAGAGGAAGAAGAATGGGAGGTTGAAAAGATTATGAACAAGAGAAAAGTGTGGGGAAAGAACAAGTACCTAGTATGATGGAAGGGATGTATGGCAAAAGAAAACACTTGGGAGAACAGAGAAAATTTGAAGAATGTGATGAAGTTGGTTGAAGAATTCAAAAAAGAATATTGCAGAGAAGAAGAAGAGGAAGTAAGGTGACAAGAGAAAGAAGAAGACAATAAGAGATTTAGAAGAGAGTTACTAAGAAGGTACACAGCCAAGATATTATATGAATGGAGAAACAAGAAGTACAACAGAGAATATTGGAGGTAGATAGAGGAGAATTGGAGACGGTGGAAGAAAAACCTGTTCTCTAGGTACAGTAGGAATTTATTCTTGAAGAAGATAAAAGAAGAACAAAAAGAATATAAGAGAAAAAAAAACAGAAGAATGGAACAAAGAAGAGGACGAGAAAGACTAACAGAGACTTGAAGAAGATATGAAGTATTTAAAGGAACTAGGGAATGAAAATCAGGATATGGGCAATCTAAAGAACCCATACAATGAACTATAAAGAAGTCCTCAGGACGAGAACCCTTAAAAGAGGGGTAGTGTCATGAATTGCCCAAATCTCTCTAAGTCAATATTTATTTTCTTTTTCTTTTCTTTAATTATGTAATGTAGTCAGATCAGTAAACAAGGACAAACAATCAGACATGTATAAGTAGTGTACGCAATTTAGCAAGAACTCTAATAAGTTCTCTTTGTTAACTCTAACTTAAAGTGGAGTTAAGTCTAAGGTCGCTCATCAAAAGACTAAACTCTTATAATAATACATGAGTTAAAACCAAGGTTATTTTATTTTTTTATTACTTAACTATTACTTTAAGCTTATAAATGATTATTTCAAACTAGTAGTTATATCTTTTTTTTTTTGATAATATTATTTTAACTATTCATTTTAAACTTCAGAGTAATTTTTTCTATTCAATTTACTCATAAAATTTTTTAAAAAAATCTAATAGTAATAGAAAATATATCTAGTTTTTAAATTTTATTTTCCAAAGTAAACTTTATATTTTTGTAAGTAAAATAAATGTCATAGAGTAGTATTGGAGATAGCAGATCAATTAAATAATAAATAAAATAAAATAATTACTCTGAAATCTAAATAATATCCAGAACTTGCTTATAAGAATACTACCAAATGAATGAAAGAAATGCAAAATCTGGAATATTGACAAATAATGTCCAGAAATTGTTTTGTTGATGATGGAGAAAATAACCTTGGTTTCAACTTATGTATTGCACTCTAATCTTTTATCACTGTATTAGTCACTAAGTTCAGAATAACAGAGTCATCAGAGTATAAGTTGGAAAAAAGATACATAGAGAAAAGAAATAAACACAAAATAATGTTAATTTACAAACTGGAGAACTACAATATAACTATAGGGTATATATACTAAGTCTGAGAAAAAGAAATATATATAGAACACAAACTACAATATAATTACAAAAGGTTTTGACTACTAGAAGATCTACTATAAAAAGAAAAATAATAATAATAAATTAATTAAAAGAATTAAAAAGAAAATAACTATGAAATTCTGAATATGACAGTATCTTCTTTTTAAGACTGAGCCTCTGAAGCCTTTAATGTATGAGTAATACAATTATAACCTAATCAGAGTGATAAAAAAACTTCACCAAATTTTTTTTCTCTTGAACTTCAACTACAATAATGTTTTCCTCTGATATCTTGAACACAATCATCTCTTTCAATTCTGATGATGAATTTCAACAAGAATATGAGCAACTTTGATAATGGAAACTTGAAAAAGAGACTTGTATGGAAAAATTGCTGATAAAACATAAAGCAAAAAAAGAAGCTTAGGCCATAGAAAAACTTTGTCTAAAGGAAAAAAAAAAGAGAAAGAAAAAACCTAGAAAGAGAAAAAAAAGAAGTTAAGAGTTGAGCTCAAGAACTGGAAGAGATTAGTCAATTCAAAATATTCCACCTTTAGATAGATACATATTTTAAGAACCTTTAATAGATATGTAGTTTGGACTCATTTGAAAGTATAAACCTCATTTAACTTCCAGTTCTATCTAAAAAGCATTAGAAGTATTTTGTATCTTATGAATCTACTTAAAACCGTAAAAAATAAGAGATCAAAGAAAAAATCATAGATCTATAAATGAGATCTCTCAATCCTTGTCAATGTTGCTACAAGACAGGACAGTTTTGTGTTCTTTAAATTTCTTTGTAAGTTTCAATTTTTTTTATTTTTCTCAACTCAATCTTCCTTAGCAATATAACTGCCTATATTTTCTGTGCTACCTTGAAAGTTGTCTACTAAGTTCAGAATCTAGAGAATGAATAGAAAAAAAAATGAGAAAATTGCATCAAAAAGATACAGGTTATCTAGATTGGATTTGCAATGTGTTAGGAAAGTTGGTTAGAACAGATATTTTAGTAGAATTGAACAGATCAGAATTGGAGTCAGAAGTTGTAAATCAGAATAAAGAAAAGGTGAGGGAGGTAATCAAACTGGATGATAATAAAGAGGAAATAAAGAAGGTGGAGAATATAATGAAAGAGATAAAGGAAAGAAATAGTAGGAAAAAGGTGTCTAGTAGTCTAACATCTTTTTGGTATTCCAGTGATAGTTTTATCCTTTAAAATTTTCTTGTTTTAATTTTAAATAAACTTTATTGTAGTAGACTACAGGACTTATCAATCAGAGTGATTGAAGAGGTTCAGGTTTGAAGGAATAATTATCATGGAAATCCTCTAAAAGTTCCTATATATGCATCAACTCTGTGACTAGTAATTATTCAGAACCGTCTTCAGTATCTTCATAGCCTAACTAAACAAATTTATACAACAACTTGCATGCTCTCTGATGATCTATTTTTGAAATGATTTTAGATATTTCATATTCTGGTTCTCCATCAATGACAACTAGAGCAGATAGAGGTTGAGAGCATTGTATCAAGTTATTTGAAGTGGCTGGTTCAAGCATAGAGACATGAAAAACAGAATGAATAGCTCTAATAGAGTCTAAAAGACAAAGGGCAAAGAATTATGGACTGAGTTTAGAAATGATTTCATGAGAATTAAAATACTTCTTGGAAAGTTTTTTTAATAGACAAGTTGTCTAAAAGAATTAAGCTTTGATGAACATGAATTGTTTAATTTGAAAATCTAGAGGCAACTAACATTAGATATCAGCTTATGACTTATATTGTTTCTAAGCTGTTGAAATTTTAGATTTGAGTTATTTCTGAAGTTCATCTAAATTGACTATGAAATTACAGGGACAAAATGAGATTATATCATATTCAGGGTATACTATGATATTAGGATAATAATCCTTATTAGCAAAGAATGGATAAATACTAGTGGCACTAGGAGTGTTGTTATAAACAAACTCTGCAGGAAAAATTAACTCTGACCAGTTATCTTGTTAATAGTTACAATATACTTGTCATAAACCTGCCTGGACCAAAAATAGTACACCTAAAGAGATGGAAAGAACAAGAACTATTCTCAAATGGATTGAACAGATTGTGCTAAAAATAGAACAAGAGATAAGATAAGATAAGATAGAGATCAAATGACAGATCACATGATGGAATATTCTGGAAGGATTGTGGGAAGTTACTTAAGTGTATACATAGACAAATAGAAATTGTGTATAAGTAGGTAAAGCAATTCACAAAGGAACTCCATCAAGTTCTCTTCATTTCTCTCTAACATTGAGTGTGATAAGTCAGTTGTTATGACTAGCTTGTTATTATATTAGAACTCAATAACTCATACTCCATACTGTTCTTCACAAACCCTATGCATCTTTTTCTCTTAACTCTTACATTATCCTCAGTATGCTGGTCATTGTGACCAATGACCACTATGACATAGCTAGGCCCTAGGCTTAAGAGAACTGACTAGGAAGCTTAGATCCTAGAGGTAGATAGGATAGGACTAAGCTCAGACCCTATCTTGAGACCAGACCTAACAACTGAGTGGGCTTTTTCACATACTTGTCTTGTTTCATTTTATTAACCTTGTGCTGGGAACTCATTGTAGTTTCTATACACAGAAGAGTGATAGTCGTTCCTTAAGAAGCTGTCTAGTTTAGAGGTTCACATTTTTGCGGCAGTAGTATAATTCTATTACTAGGGCAGTAGTCAGTAGGAAGTAGGTGCCTAGCTGGAAGAAGACGTGCTCCCCAGTAGGTATAAAAAATTAGTTCAGAAGAAGACGGTCACTCCTTGTATGAGGAAATAACAACAGATGAAGAAAAGACCTGGGACAATGACATGTCCCACCAACAATCATCCTGGGGCCAATAATCACAGCCACAACCACAAGGAGAAACAGTCCTGACAATGAACCAGATTCTCCAATACCATGCTTAGCACACTATAGTGATTGAGCAACTTCTATCACAGAAACAGACATAAGGAAAGGCAGCAAAGCCTCCATTGTTTGACAGAGAAAGAGAGAAGATGGTGGGCTTTATCAATGCCTGCCATTTGTATATTAATATGAGAATGAAGGGAAGCAGGGAGAAGAAGAAAATATTGTGGGTATTAACATACATACAGGGAGGAGTAGTGGAAGTATAGAAGAAAAACGTGTTAGAGGAAAGAAGGCAAGGAGTATTGCTGGTAGAAACAGTGGAAGAACTGTTCACAAAGATGAGGAAGAAGTTTGGGGAATTCAATGAGAAGTCAAGGAAAATAGACAAAGTTAGGTTGCTAGAGCAGGGAGAATGGACATGTGATGAGTACATCCAAATTTTCAAAAAGGTGTCAAGAGGAAGTGGATATGAGGGCAGACCCCTCATAGAAGAATTCAAGAGGGGGCTGAATGGAAACATTCGGAGGAGGCTAGCAGAGATGAAATTGCTGTCTACAACTATCGAGAAATGGTGAAAAAGATTAGTAAGGTTAAATTAAAATTTGAGACAGAGTAGAGTGGAGGAGAAGGTGTTGGGGAGAAAGAAAGCGGCACAGGTGGCTAGGCCACCAGAGGCGCAGCTGTTCAGAGAAGCTAGGCCTTTCTGGAACAATGAATACCAAGGAGGTTTCCATGAAGCACCAAGGAGAGGACTTAGTGGAGATTTGAGAAAGAGAGAAGAAGGGGGACAAGGGGTCCAGGACCCCAATGCAATGGAGGTGGATAGAGGATAAGAAGGAGATTGAAGGTATTTTAACTGCAGAATGTTTGGGCACATGGCCCAATATTGCAGGAATTGAAAAGAAGTCAAAGGAGAGATGCAGGAGGTGTCAAAAGATCAGGAAGACTAGTAAGCCCTCAGCCAGCCTCCCACAATAAATACAGTATACTATATGGACAAAATTAAATAAACATTGATCATCACACTAAGAGGAAAGTGAGACAAACACTTAAACCGTTAAAAGAAGTCTAGCTCAATGTCGGACTAAAGAGAGTAGATACCCACAAAGGGGTATCAGTAAGGGCACTATTAAACAACAGAGCAACAGACCTGTTTATGAGTAAGAAGCTAGCGAAGAAGCAAGGGTTCAGACTAGAGAAATTGACAAAGCCAATAAAAATGAGAAATGTAAACAAAAGCAACAATAAGAGAGGATTGATAACCCACAAGGTGAAAGTCAACCTGTTCTACAGGGGACATATGAAACAAGTGAGGATGGATGTGTACAAACTAGGAAAAATAGAAGTGATCTTGGGAATGTTGTGGCTTGCAGCACATAACCCAGTGATAAATTGGGAAACAGGAGAAGTGAGAATGACCAGGTGCTCACCCCTATGCAGGTGAAAACCTGAGAAAAAAGTAATAAGAAAGAAGCAAATAACAATAGAAGATAAGAAAGATCTAAGATGGACTATGGAAGAAAGGGAAAAGAGAGAGGAAATTGCAGAGAGCCATAGGAAAGTAGAGGAACTGGTACCCCAACGCTTCCACAAATGGAAGAAGGTATTTGGAAAAATGAAGTCCAAGTGGATGCCAACCAGGAAACCCTAGAACCATGCCATTGACCTCAAGGAAAACTTTGTACCAAGGAAAGGATGAATCTATCCCCTGTCTAGAATAGAAAAGAAGAAAGTACAGGCATTTGTGGAAAGCCAACTAAAGAAAGGCTACATCAGACCTTCAAAGTCTCCACAAACCTCACCAGTACTATTCATACCTAAGAAGGACGGAAAAAGGAGAATAGTACAGGACTATTACTATATAAATAAAGGGACAATCAAAAACAGCTATCTCTTATCCCTAATATCAGAACTAATAGATAGTATGGGGACCAAAAAGGTATTCACTAAGATGAACTTGAGATGGGGCTATAATAATGTCCGAATCAAGAAGGAAGATGAATGGAAGGCAGCATATTCACAATGCACCTGGGATTGTTTGAGCCTATAGTAATGTACTTTGGGCTCACGAACTCACCAGCCACTTTCCAAACCATGATGAATGACCTCTTTAGGGATATGATCAACAAAGGGGACATAGCAACCTTCATTGATAATATGTTAGTAGCAACAGAAACAGAAAAGGGGCACAACAAAATAGTGAAGGAAATGTTGAGACGACTAGAGAAGAATAGTCTCTACATAAAACCAGAGAAGTGTATATGGAAGGTTAAAGAGATAGGATTCTTGGGGGTGATAATGGGACCAAATAGGTTCCAAATGAAGAAAGAAAAGGTAGAAGGAGTCATGAACTGGCCAACACCGTAGTATGTTAAGAATGTACAAAAATTTTTTGGATTAGCAAACTATTATCAATGATTTGTTAAAGACTTTGCCAAAATCACTAAACCACTACATCAGTTGGTCAGAAAGGATGAAAAGTAGAAGTAGGAAGGGAAACAAGAAGAAGTGTTCACCAAACTCAAGGAGATTTTCACAACTGAACCAGTACTGGCAGCACCAGATCTAGATAAGGAAATGAGAGTTGAAGTGGATGCATCAGACTATGCAATGGGAGGAGTACTGTCAGTAAAAGAAAAAGATGGAAAGTAGAAGTCAGTAGTCTTTATCTCCAAATCATTGAATAATATGGAAAGAAATTATGAAATTCATGATAAAGAGATGTTGGCAGTAATTAGATGCTTGGAGGCGTAGAGGCACTTTCTGGAAGGAGCAAGAACCAAGTTTGATATCTGGACAGATCACAAGAACCTAGAATATTTCATGTCAAACCAAAAGTTAAATAGACGACAAGCAAGATGGACATTGTTCCTATCAAAATTCAACTTTACATTAAAACATGTACCAGAAACTAAAATGGAAAAGGCAGATGGACTGAGCAGGAGACTAGACTAGAGAAAGGGGGTGGAAAAGGACAACAAAGACAAGACACTAGCAAAAACAGAATGGCTAAGGAAAGCAGAAGTAGAAGAAGTGTTAATAGAAGGAGTAGACTTGCTGAAGAAAGTAAGAGAATTGAAGGCAAAGGATGATAAAGTCATCAAAGCAGTAGAGGAGATGAAACAAGTGGGGGTAAAAATGCTAAGGGACATGGAAAGAGAAAGATGGACTCATGCTGAAGAAAGGAAAGGTATATGTACCATCTCTTCTTTCCCTCTAACCACCACCATGGTTAAGTCGAATATTCCAAATAAATCCTTCGCTTTCAGAGCTTATCCCCCTGACCCCCAGGCCATCCCTCCCAGTGTTGGTGAGTCCCCAGACTCAC
>Ga0153967_100496_pt1 | contig 13944 bp, 17 predicted proteins | sample TSFL051MetaG_FD_104688 | JGI IMG/M metagenome (GOLD analysis project Ga0153967, IMG submission 104688) | Attine ant fungus gardens microbial communities from Florida, USA - TSFL051 MetaG | ecosystem: Host-associated > Fungi > Mycelium > Unclassified | place: USA: Florida, Paynes | collected...
ACAATGGCCAATTATGTTGCCTAGTTGAACACAATTATCAACTTCGATGAGCTGGTGATAGGCAGGTGACATTCATGTGTGATTAAGCAAAGGTGGGATGAGACCTTACAAAGTCGGTGGCAATTACATACCTGCAGCTACATTTGATTCGGAACCAATCTTGCAGGATGGTAGCTTGGATGCAGTCAATAGTTGACTACTTTTAAATCGTGTTATAACGGCATCCTCGATCACATGTTGGAGGCATGGCAGAGGTATATGATGCCGAACTAACTGGACTAGTAGTAGGCCTAAAGACTGCAATCACAAAAGCAGAATCCCTACCCGAGATCCGTCACATCCACATATATGCAGACAATGTTTCCGCCATCAAGACAGCCCCAGACCCAAAACCTCGTCAAGGCCAGCTATTAGCCTACACCTTTTACCAACATATGCTACGATGGCTTCAAAAGAACCCAGTCCACACCCTCAGAGTCGCATGGTGTCCAGGCCATCCAGACATCCCAGGAAACGAACGAGCAGACCAACTAGCCAAAGAAGCAATTCTGCTTCCCTCATCATCAGAACCAACAATTACACATAACATCTGACATGCACACGAACACCTAAGGAGAGGCTGGACCACCCTATGGAGGAACTCCTCCCCACAACAAGGCAGCTGGGCAACAGCAAACCGGATACCACCATCTCTCCGCCCTACACCCCACTTTCTAGGACTAGCAGACGAGAGAGAGCTTTTTGGACGCCTTCTACAATGCAGAACAGGACATAGCTACTCAGGGGAATACTATCATAGATTTGTCCCTCCAGCAGACCCAGCATGCCCATGCGGAGAACCGATCCAGACACGCGAACATATTATCCAAGGTTGCCCAGTCTATGAAAGACATCGCAATACCCTACGCGAAGTATCACAAACACTGTACCTACCTGACCTGACCTTCTCGGCACCAAGGAAGGCATAAAGGCCTTGATATCCTTCCTCGACAACTCTGGGGCCTTCACAAAGAATGGCCAGTCCCCTCCAACACGATCTACACCCCACATGACGGACAGGCCTCTTATGGACTTCATAGAGACCGATTCACAAACCCCGAGCTAAACCTCGAGAACCATTTCATACCACTGTTGTACACCCATACACTCCCAACCTACACCACCTCACAAAGGACCCAACTTCTCCACCACCAACATTCACACTCGACTCGGAACAACGCCAGCTGTTCCCCCTGAAGCTTGGGTGTAGTTAGTAGTATACCGCTATGTATCTCACCCACCGCATCTTAGCACCTGCTTGCTTATTGCGGTATACAAATACAGAATTCTCTCTCTCCTCGATCACATGATGGGCGCCTGATACATCATTCCAAGATCGGCGCATTGATAGGCACACACCCTGCAGCTGTAGGTCTCTTCAATCTGTCTCTTTCCCGGTCATCATGTCATATCCTATTAAGGAGATCCACACAAAACCCTATGAGGGTCAAAAGCCCGGGACCTCTGGCCTCAGAAAACGGTGTGCTTATGATTGATCACCTTGATCGTAAAGACGTACTTACTGTGGGTGTAGGGTCAAGATCTTTCAACAGGAGGTAATACCACCAGAAGATATATCTCTGAATTGAATTCTTAAGGAGTTCACGTAGCACTATACCGAAAACTTTGTGCAGGCCATCTTTGACTCTATTGACGCCAAGGACTCCACTATCGTCATTGGTGGAGATGGTCGATACTTTTCTCCAGATGCAGTTCAAGTCATTCTCAAGATTGGCGCTGCTAATGGCGTGTCCAAGTTTATCATTGGCAAGGACGGCATTTTGTCCACTCCGGCTGCCTCCAACGTTATTCGCAAATACAAAGCTACTGGTGGCATCCTGTTGACCGCCAGCCACAACCCAGGGGGGCCTGATAACGATTTTGGCATCAAATACAATGTTTCCAATGGTGGTCCTGCACCAGAGAACGTGACAAATCAAATATTCGAGAAGTCTAGGAATATTTCCAGCTACAAAATAATAGAAGCGTCTCCTGTCAGTTCTTTCCATGATCTGACAAACCTGCTTATCGCTTTGCCATAGGTCGATCTTGGAAAAATTACTGAGACGGCATATGGACCCTCCGCCGTCCAAATCATTGACTCCGTAGCTGATTATCTTACCCTTATGAAGGAAATATTCGATTTCCCTCTAATCAAATCCTTCTTGCACCAGCACAAGAGTGATTTCAAGGTCCTTTTTGACGGTCTCCATGGTGTAACGGGTCCTTATGCACGTGCCATCATCGTTGATGCCTTCGGTCTCGGCGAAGACTCTGTTCAGAATTGTGTTCCCCTTCCTGACTTTGGCGGTGGACACCCTGACCCGAACTTGACATATGCCCACACCCTTGTAGAGGCCGTCGAGAAGAATAATGTTCAGTTTGGGGCTGCCAGCGATGGAGACGGAGACCGAAACATGATCTATGGGAAAGGTGCATTCGTAACGCCTTCAGATTCGGTGGCCATCATTGCACACTGGGCTGATGTCATCCCTTACTTCAAGAAGGATGGTATCAAGGGGCTGGCTCGCAGTATGCCCACAAGTAAGGCCATCGACTTTGTCGCGAAAAAGAAGGGATTGGAATATTTTGAGGTTCCTACTGGTGAGAATCCCTCGTTGCGTACATAACTCGTGCGATAATAGCGACAACAGGCTGGAAATTCTTCGGTAACCTCATGGATGCCGGAAGACTTTCCATCTGTGGTGAGGAGTCCTTCGGTACTGGATCAGATCATATTCGTGAGAAGGATGGTCTCTGGGCGATTGTTGGTAAGCGTTCTGAGATGAACTCTTCATCTTGTCTTATCTACTACTTGCTATAGCCTGGCTCAACATCCTAGCTGCTGCCAACGCAAAATCTCCAAACAAGCTAATCGGCATCAATGAATTATTGAATGAGTTCTATGTTACCTATGGTCGCTCCTTCTTTAGTCGATATGATTATGAAGAAGTTTCCTCTGAAGGCGCAAACGCGCTTGTTGCCAATCTCAATAAAGCTCTGGAGACCGGATCGCTCAACGATACCACCCATGTATCGGCTTCTACTGCTACCAAATTTACGGTGTCGGGCTTATACAACTTCGAATACAAGGATCCTATCGATCATTCGGTTTCCAAGAACCAAGGACAGGTAATTACTTTCAATGATGGCTCCCGGGTTGTGTTCAGGTTGAGTGGCACCGGCAGTCAAGGAGCAACTGTGCGCATGTACGTCGAAAGGTACCTGGGCCCAGATGCACCAGCAAGTGAGCTTAGCAAGAGTGCTGCCGAGGGTCTGAAGGAATTGATCGAGGTCGCTCTGGAGATCAGCAGGCTCCGTCAATTTCTCGGTGTTAGCGAGCCTACCGTGATCACTGTCAGTTTTTTTTAGTCATCTTCGTCCGAGTACTGTGACTGACGAAATTTGTGCAGTAAAAGTGGTGTGCCAAAGGCTAGTCGGACAGTATGCAATAGACCTTGATATCAAAACTGAATGTAAAATTATGATTGCATAGACACGTAAGAGAGAAACTACAACTTTCCGCCAGACTGTTCATTCCGCCCAAATACATCTGCAAAAGCCTGTCCTAGTTCGACTAGCATATCCTGAGTTATCATACTCCTCCCAGTTTTCTGAAAAGCATAATAACTGGCAGTTCGTGTGACAATGCTTCCACCTACGGCACTGAGCAGCGGTATCCTGGATGCAGGGATGCTTTGATCACTAGACGTCTCAGTTTAGCAAGAATCATCGGAGGTTAGTGAACAACACCTCACCCAAATACTCCGTGTTCGTAACACCGACCCCAAGCAAGAAAAGCCCCAACAGACCCGCTCAAAACGTCACCCTGACCACCACATCTCTTAAAACCGCCCGGCGTATCGACTTTGATAATCTCATTGAACTTCCTTTTTTCAAGGTTAGCTCCTTGCAGTTGGCTTGCCTCAAGGTCTGCCTCTGTTCCTTCTGTATTTGCAGCAATAACATCTTGAGCTCCTTTCTGGAGTACTGTCACACCGCCAAGCAACCTTGATAACATTTGTGCCTTCAAATCATGCGGAGTTTCTGGGCTTACACCAACTTGCTCTGCAAGGCGTTTGAATTCGACAACGTTGGGTGTAATAACCGCACGACGATAGCCTTGAATGAGCGACCTGTCTTTTCCAACCATGTAAAGCCCATCGGCATCGAGGACAATGAACATGCCGCGTTGGCGGGCAATGTGAACCGCTGTTCGAGCATAGTTCTGCATGTAGTCTTCACGTCCAAGTCCGGGACCCACTACGAGAACATGAAGGCGGCAAAGAAGGGATTCTAATTCAGATACTACTGAATCACCAGGCCTTGGATGTAGTTAGAAAGACAAGATAGTGTATGGGTAGGAGGCAAATGATACTGACGCATCCTCGCGGAGAATAGGGTGGACAATTAGGTCTGGAGAATATGATTTGATTGGCCCAGCCGCCGTTGGTGAGCAGATCACATGAGATAGATCTACACCCTATTCAAATTCGAGAATAAGTCCTAACGAGGCGCCGAATTATGCAGTGCGCGTACGAATCGAAGGGCAGAAATGGCAGAAAAATAAGGAGCTCCTGTGTAACTTCAAGATATGTCAGCAAGTCATTCTATGGGATAAGTCAAAGAGCACAACTCTAGTGCACCACCAAGAACACCAACTCTGCCTGAAGATGGTTAAGTATGGACGGTCGCAAGAATTGTGGCTGAGTGATTCTTGTGGCTCTCGAATACTGACCAGATTGGCCTTTATGTAACGTGCCATTCAGAGGCGGTATGAGAGCCTTCACCTGCTCGAATACATGTCGGGGAATAGTCATATTTCCGTGGATAAGCCGGTTTGATCAAACGGAATCAGTTGAACGATTGCGGGACAGAATCATTGTCGCAAACACCCGGCTAACGTCATGACATGCTTTCGGATCATAGCGGAATTTTTTGACCGGCAATCACCCGAAGGATTATTCAGGAACTTGAAAAATTCGGTTCGAAAATGCTTAGGTTCGCGTCCCGCCGAGGTTGGCGACGGAGCCTACAGTTTTCCAATCCAAAGGTTGAACCCTCGCGCCTGTATGCGTCGTTAACAGAACCTCAAAGGATACGGAATATTGCAGTCATTGCTCATGGTGCGTCACGCGCCTTTATGTCTCCCTCCAAGCCTCAAGTTCGTTCAGTTGACCATGGAAAAACATCTCTCGTCGATCAGCTTCTCCGTCAGTCTGGAACTGTGAAACAGCTCTCTGTCGCTGAGCAGATTCTTCAGACTCCTAATTCTGCTTCATCTGTGGCGGATGCAGGTATTCAGAATGGTTTTATCACTCGAGTGATGGACTCCAACGACCTTGAGCGCGAGCGCGGAATTACCATACTCTCTAAATGCACGAGTATCAACTACCAGGGCAACCTTATTAATATTGTGGATACCCCAGGACACGCCGATTTTGGGGGTGAAGTCGAACGAATACTGAGCATGGTAGACAGTGTTGCATTGGTTGTAGACGCAACTGAGGGACCAATGACTCAGACCCGCTTTGTATTGAGTAAAGCCCTAAAAATGGGTCTGCGGTGCGGCTTACTCATCCTCAAACTAGTGTAAACTGCTGAACAGAGGTCTTTAGCCCGCTGGTGGTCGTGAACAAGGTTGATAGGCCGACCTCGAGGGTTGCTCAAGTTGAAAGTGATTTGTTTGACCTTTTCGCTACGCTTGGGGCAACAGATGAGCAAGCTGAATATCCTCTCCTCTATTCCTCCGCAAAACAAGGTTGGGCCTCTGATAGCGTCGTTTCCGCCTCTCCAGAGCCAAGCATGGAACCTCTCTTCAACCTCATCCTGTCACACGTCCCTGCTCCAACTCATTTGAAGGCTACAGGTCCATTTTCTATGCTCACAATTCAGATAGAGACCGACCCATATCTCGGTGTTCTCTATCTTGGACGTGTACAGAGTGGAAAACTCAGTATTGGAGATACCTTGTGGGCGATTGATCCAAAAGGGAACAAGGTTGGTGAAGGAAAAGTGAAACGGATATTGAGGAGGAAGGGCCTGGAGAGGGAAGAGAAGGAGATTGCTGGTGCTGGTGAGATTGTGAGTATTGCTGGGATTAAGGATGGCGGCGTAAATGTGACATTGGTGCATCCAGATGGATGGGGTGATGCGGGTCCTCAACCTCTGCCAGTACGCAAATGTTCTATTCAACTCAGTGGAGCCAAAATTCACATTTTTACAGACTACCCCAATTGATCCCCCAACAATCTCAGTATACATTTACCCTAATGACTCTCCTTTGGCCGGAAAAGAAGGCAATAAGCTCACCTCGCAACTGATCCGCGAACGTATATTAAAAGAGGCTCAGACAAATGTGGCACTCAAAGTCCTTCCCGGCCCAACAGCTGAATCTGTTGAAGTTAGAGGACGAGGCGTTCTGCATCTAGGAGTCCTTCTAGAGACTCTGAGACGCGAAGGCTTTGAGCTAACTGTCGGACCTCCCAAAGCTGTCATGATACCCAACCCAGAAGCATCTGACAGGCCAGGGAAATCAGGCATGCTAGAACCTATCGAAGAGTGTACTATCATAGTCAAGGAAGACGTTGCTGGAACCGTGGTGCAAAAACTGACGATGCGTAAGGGTACAATGATTTCGTACGACTCCGGATCGCATGGAGAAGGCGAAGGCTGGGTCAAAATTGTCATGGAGATCCCTTCTCGTGGATTGATTGGATATCTAGCTGGAGAGTTTAAAAATGATGTTCACGGTCAAGGCACGTTGAATCATATCTTTAAAGGGTATGAACCCTTCAAAGGTGAAGTAGATACTGGGCGGAGAGGAAGTCTTATTTCCATGATTAACGGTGTCAGTTCTGCATACGCTATGGCTCCCCTACAGGCCCGAGGGACTTTGTTCATCCATCCGGGGACTCAGGGTCAGGATATTGGATATTTCTAGCCGCCTTACTTTAACATCTGATTTTTATAGTTTATCCGGGGATGGTCATTGGGGAAGCGGGAAAAGCCCAGGATCTCTATCTTAATCCCTGCCTGAAGAAACAACTCACGAACATTCGAGCTGCTGCAGCGGATGAGAAGATAGTTTTGGGCTCTCCTCGTATCATGACGTTGGAAGAATGTCTGAGCTATATGGGCGATGACGAGATGGTAGAGGTTACTCCAAATACCATCCGTCTGAGGAAGGTAATACTTGACCCAACACAAAGAATGCGAGGGAAAGGACGAGCAGCATAGAACTCATAGGTCACGTCATACTCCAAATTACACTACTCAGTTCATCAAGTACCATAGATAATATAATATTCGTCATTCTATTCCTTGACCCGTGACCAGCGTCCGTTACAAATATGGGGATAGCTGGCAGGTTGATTAGGAGGTATCACTCGGATATCATTCGCCGCACGTAAAATATCCTTAGTGTCTTGGACCTACCTCTTTTAGTTCTTTTCCATATATCATTGTCGACCCTTAGATTTGTAGCATGAATACCTAACTAGTTTTATTTTAGAATAGACTACTCTCTCTCCCAATTAGCATCTTCTCTTAAACCCGTTTCCTTGAGCAACTATTCAAATTTGGAAACTCCTCCCACAAAAGCTTGAATATTTTGACCCCAGCACAAAAGCATCCCTCACTTTGACGATTGAGAAATAAATCTTAATTAAAATTTCAAACATAAAACAAACTATTTATCACGGCTCTGGCCTCATGAATCTTGACCGCAAAACGCCTCGCTCATTGGTCTCAAGTCCTAGTCTACATCAAGGTTCCTGCTTTCTCAGCCAAAGAGATCACCCTGTTCTCCAAAATCATCGAACAACAGCAACGGAATCGTTGTCAGTCTACTATCGTCACTCACCACCAATGTTCGGTACCTGAAATCGACTTATCACTTGCGTACATACGCCACCCCAACCTAGGACATCCTCTAGGAATGACTTCGGTCTCTCAACACCCTTGGTAACGGCGACTTCGCTGCCGACTAGGCCACTTTCTGAATGTCCATACTCTGCTTGTTGTCTCAGCACTTGCTCAGATCTTTCATGTCGTTCCGATATTCTATAAAAACCTAGATGAACGAGGATCACTTTGATAAAAATATTTGTCCTATTAACAAAGACTTATCGGGCCGCAGGTCTCCATGGAACCGAGTTGTCCGGATACAAAAGGATAGCTAAAAATGGGACATTCTTCAAAAATAACCACACACCGGATCACAGTGTTGGAAACCACGGGATCACGTATAGCTGAGACAGTGAGCTCCCTGCAAGCTCTGAAGATGATGATGTTGAAGCAATGTACGGCCCCGAAGGTTTATGTACGATTTGTATACATCTTTTATAATTTTGATCCCTCTACATATTTCCTTGTCTACTTGGCCACCCTAGCCCAAAATGGAAATTTTTGATCGGTTTGGACTTCGATCCTACTTCAATTTTCGCCGTCGTCAGCTTACAGTGGACCCGCTTATAATATTATGTAGCATCGAGTCAGCCACGGAGCAATGTTGAGGCTTCAAATGGTATAAAAATTGCCCATCCCCCTCCTCCCTGGTCAGGCTACCTGGTTAACTTGCCCTCTCCCTCAAATCCTTGACGGATCTGGTCCTTGACATACCATTGTGCTCATAGACGAGTGGGCTCTTTATCTTTCTTGCGACATTTCTCTCGAGCTCCGAAAGTCTCCAAAGAAATTTGACATCATGCTCTCCGTACCTGTTCTATTAATCTTCTCTTTCGCAATTGGCTCTCTGGCTAGAAGGGATTGGAGGCAAAGTTCGTATCGACATTATAGTTTGTCGAGACATCACTGTAACATCATTCTATTCTTCTGATACCTTCAAATCAGGCTCTAACAAATTGACCGATTTGAGCAACTCCAACGACTCTGGGAGGACGTTCAAACAGGACATCGTGTACAGAGGTCAAGACTTCTTTAGGTGAAGCTCTATTCCTTAAACTCTGTTTCACTGTTTACATCCTTGCACAGCCAATGGGATTTTTTCATTGGACTTGATCCGACTCATGGATCTGTAAACTATCAGAGCCAGAGTGATGCGCAGTCCAAAGCACTAGCTTATCTGGATGGCGAAACCGTAGTTCTCGCAGTTGACAATACCACGACGCTTCAGTCAGGCCAGAATCGTGACTCGTAAGTCTGTGGTCTGTTCAGCAACGCCTGAGTTCTACTTACTGTAGCGACTTTCTAGGGTTCGGATAACTTCCCAAAAGACATGGAACAATGGTTTATTTATCGCAGACTTTGGACAGATACCATTTGGATGTAGTATCTGGCCAGCGTATTGGCATGTGGGTCTTGACTGGCCCAATGGGGGTACGCAGACTTATAAAGTGAATTACGCCTCACCTACATGTTTTACAGGTGAGATCGATGTAGTTGAAGGTGTTAATATGGCTACCACGAATCAGTATACCCTCCATACTTCTCAAGGTTGCACCACATCCAGAGGCTCCGTAAGCACCACTGGACAATTGGGCAGCTCAGCCCAATGTGCAGTAACAGAGAACAATAATACTGGGTGTGCATACCAGGACACTGATGCTAGGTCCTACGGCCAAGGCTTCAAAGACTCGGGTGGTGGAGTCTTCGCTCATCTGATAGATTCCACGGGAATCACAATGTGGTTTTTTACTCGCGATGATATCCCGATGAATGTCCAAAGCAATTCCCCAGATCCAAGTACTTGGGGCCCCCCAGTAGCATATTGGAGTTCAGATACTTGTGATGTCGCCCAGCATTTTCATGATCTCTCGTTGGTTATTGATATAACTCTATGTGGTGATTGGGCTAGTTCAGCGTACGGGACGTCAAATTGTCCAGGTACTTGTGAGCAGGCGGTAGCCGATCCATCAAATTTTAAGAGTGGGTAACATTAATTAAGTCTTTTTGGTTGAGGCTAACACCTTCATAGATGCCAAATGGAAGATTAATTCCATTGCCGTATATCAGCCAGTATCTTAGTCATTTCCACGAATGTTAGTTACAAAATGTGCGATACTTGCAAACCGATGGTCTCTTATATTCTAGGTAGTATGGCATCCAATAATTAGACCAAATTTCCGAAAACTGATCTCTACAGCAAGATGATGCTGACTTGGAAGTCCCATGTGATGCGTTCATCTGTTGCAAATGCGAGTACTCTGTCTTTTGGCTTCTGTAAGTAACTAGTCCAATCCTTCGGGGATCTGAACGGTACTATTGATACAATGGTTCGGTTCACAGTTCGATATGAATGATTTTGGCCAGAGATGCTAGACTTGACTCTAGAGACATAATGTTCAGGAAATGCACTTGTCACCATTATACTACCTCAAAAAAACCAACTATGTAATATTCAGACATGGATTCCCGTAGTTATGGGAAGTGATATTTATCAAAACCCGATGGTGATTTTTATTTGAACAGGGCGGTAGTGCAGTTGCGTTACAAGATGATTGGGATGACTACTCGTAGTATTGACAGCCATCAATGACAGCAATAAGTTCTGAACAATAGTCACTGCATACATACCAAACCACGGAAAAGATCACATGAGACAACTATTCATGAAAGCAAGGTAGCAAAATTGCGCACATAAAGAACACATAAAGAACTACGTGATCATGAATTCGGAATCGTCAAACTCTGTTTGAAACCTTTTACAAATGCTTTGAAAGGGAGGAGGAACCATCTCAGGCCGCTGGGATCATCACTAAGGGTATATGTCTCTATACGTGGGCGCTGTACAGGGGGTTCTTCATCCATATTCATGTCCTCAGATAGTTGAGACTCGTCTGCAAAAGACTCGCGCTTGTGTTTGAGGAACTTGAAATTTGGCGTAGCGGTTGCACCGGGTAACAAAGGAGACATTGAAATCGACGATCCCGAAGCTGTTGTCGAAGGAGACGGGATGAGTGTGCATTCACTATCTGTTGCTGTCGACATTGGTTGAGCCTGCGTCAGCATGCTTTCTGCATCAGATATCATTGATCGAGTTCGAAATAGGGATATAGGATGATCGGCTTGAGTTACTCCTGCTTCTAAGGGAGCACCTGGAGAATGAAGCCTTTTATCAGGAGCTGATGACATATTGTTAGCAGCCTCTGGATAACTCCCGGAGTTACTGAAAAGACCTTCAGTGGAAGTACAAGAATAAACCCAGAAAAACATACGGTTGACAGTACTTCTTGTGTAACAGCCAGGTCTGGACATCATAATCTACGTCGGGATTAAGTACAATCCTCAGGCCGCAAGCGGCGCATTCAACCAAATGAGGATCCAGGAAGCACTTGAATTGGATATCACAGAAGAAATACAACTTCCGTTCAAGTGCCTTCAAGATATCTGTGGGACTTGAACTTGGATGGGCGATAGACAATTTATATGATGGGAAACGTACTCGAGATTATTGTTACAGGCAGACTTATGCGCTGCCCAGCTCTCCAAGCTGTATTCCTCTTCCAGGGAGACCCACTGTTGGCATGATGTACATTTGATTCGCAGAGCTTCTACTGTGGAGGCAGTGTCATCCAATTCAAGGAGCACTTTTCGGACCTTCTCGGTTCTAGGAACAATGAAAGACGGATTGGCCACAAGTCCAAGGTTCTTGTAGGTTGGCTTCCTACAGTCGTGTCAGGATACCCAAGCACTGAAAACGACTCCCAGACTTACGCGGGTATTTTCTGATCACATCTAGTCCGATGCAACTCCCAAGGCCTGATACTGTATGTTTGCCTAGTAGATAAACGCACCCATTTCCTACATCTGGTACACATTGCGCGATGTGCTTCGAAAGAACGGCATTCAGGCTCATTTCTGAAATATTGCTTGCGTTCAGTTTCTGAGCGTCTGATACGGCCGGTACTGATGCTATTGGGATCTGGAATGCTGTCAACTATGAATGTGCTGTCATAGTGGCTTTCAGACACCAGGGCTTGTAATCGACTGAGAAAGGATATGATTCGTTGAGATGATATGAGCATTTACAGACGAGTGTAGACGCACAGGGTATTGTGGGTACCTTTTGGAGCTGGTTTTTCCTGGGAGCAGGGGGCTCCCTTCGTATTCCCACTCAGGTTTTGATGGAGGTACTTGGCGGTTGCCGACTTCTCAAGTGTTTCTATGTACTTTCTTGCATTGGTCCATTCCTGCGACGTTTCAATGCTTAGAGTACAAAGAGTTCCATTATGATTGAAAAACGAAAGGGTTCAGGCACATACCGAAGATCAATGATGGGTATGGAGTCATCCAGAGCCTAAAGTATATCATAAATATGAGATACTCTGGGATAATGAGTGATATTACCAAAATGGTATTGGGCTTGGCTGGACTGGGCGGCTGATGAGAGATCGCTTGGGCTATTCTGGAAGAGTCGACAATCAGGACGGGAGCGTGAAGCCATAAGGTGACTCGAAAACGCACAAGTTGTCTACAAATTTTTCTCCACTACTTCTCTGCACAATAATTTTCAGCTACTAGACCCTCGATTGTCTATCTATATATTACTTGCCGTTTCGGTCATACAAGTACCTCCAAACCTACAAATAGCTTAAACCTTGAACGAAGGAAAGAGAGAACATAACCTACTTCTTCTGCTCATCTGATCCTTGAGTGTGCTTTGGTGACATGGAGGGAGAGCAAAATCATGCCGCTTTCAACAACTATTTGATCGAGGGCCCGTACTATAGATAGCGTGAGAGAGTCTAAACATCTTCCTGGTCGTCCACGAAAGTCTTTCCACAGCAAAGAATCTCTATCTTCCAAATTTGTTGTCACCTCGTCGGCTCACTGAAAGCCTTCTTGCATGGCGTTTCCTTCCATACTCAATGACAAGTCTGCCATTCCACCGGCCACGTCCCAATCTGAAAGAATGATTAAAGCGAGGGAACAACTCGTAATGCAATGCAACCTTCTCCCTGGTCCAATTGATATTATTAGTTTCCTTCTGGTTACGAGAATCAGAAATATCTAAGGATGTCGATTTGCGTTCTCTCAACAGTCATTGACGGTTTTTCTTGTATAGATCGAGGCCCTACTAGTAATGACTCTTCTCCATTATTCAACTCATCAGACTTCTCTCTTGCTTGAACTTGTCAAAGGGTACAATTCGAAGCCGGTTCGGAATTTCTTCAATAGCTGGCACCATTGTTTTTCCATCACAAAAATTTCCTATCAGTCATCGCAGCATTTTTTTTTTTTCGCAGTAGGGGGAAAACTGGCTAACCAGCACGAGATCGCTCCCGTAGTGTGGGCTTGGCTGAACCAACCCACTAAAAACCCCCCTGGGTTATGAACCCCACCTGAGCTCCTCATCTAGATGAGGTCAAAAGGGAATGTTGTCCTTTCTCCTTTACTCGGAGCAGGTATGATCACAGCATTTTTTTGTAGCCATATAAAAGTGTACTCACTGTTTTACTGAAGTTCGACTTGCTTCGTTTGGACTTCAGGTACTTACCTGTTGATTGTTGTGGTTCAACTGTACACTCTCATTATTGCCCTGCCTCCTCTGAGAGAACTCCAGACGATGAAAGCTAATTCACAGAAGTTTTTCCTTGTACATTCTATCAATTTAATATGTTCTTCCTTTCTTTGGGGATTCTTCTTTCTGCCACTCACTTGACATGTACTCTCTTAAAATTGACTATGGCACTTGAAGGTCTGAAGTCTGTGGGTTTTGCCAGACTAACATCAGAGAGGTAAAATTGTGCTCAGCAGTTGTTTATTACTGAAGGCACATTGGAACATCTGATCCCACAATGTTGTGCATAGCATGCTGTGCTCAAGAATATATTACAGGGGTCTGGACAAAAACTAGGAAGAATCACCTACAGTAGGGACAACTTCGTAGGCTGACCACTTTCCCCCGTCGAAGTGACCACGTCAGGAGTGAGTCAGGAGTGA
>Ga0153967_100499_pt1 | contig 13875 bp, 13 predicted proteins | sample TSFL051MetaG_FD_104688 | JGI IMG/M metagenome (GOLD analysis project Ga0153967, IMG submission 104688) | Attine ant fungus gardens microbial communities from Florida, USA - TSFL051 MetaG | ecosystem: Host-associated > Fungi > Mycelium > Unclassified | place: USA: Florida, Paynes | collected...
ATAGCGATAACTTAACCATATAAGGGGCTGTCCTTGTTGTATTCAAGGATTGATGTGCATCTATGAGTAATAGATCAGTGTCATGCCAAACCTTGAGGTCCTTGTATCTCCACAGGATCTTATTTCCCTAAGGTCTATTTATAGTCGTCAGAAGCGTATTGAAGAGAGCTTCCATGTGCATGTGGAAGCGAACGTCCGCATTCGGCGGTTCCCGAGATATCTGCCGATCAGTGCTGGACACTGATTAACTGATATCTCGATGAGTACTGATTGCTTTGACACGTTTTGGGCATCGTTCAAAAGGTCTTCCTGAGGGCTTTCCGACGCATCTTAGACCGTGGGAATCGTGCAAGTATCTGTGGAGTTATGGCCGAATGAAGTTTGTGACAGCGATGTTGGAGATCGATAGCAAATTGTCAACAGCATTCCACCCGCAAACAGATGGACAAACGGAAAGAATGAATCAGGAACTAGAACAGTACCTGAGGATGTTCATTGACCATCAACAAGAGCAGTGGCCAGAATGGTTAGGCACAGCAGAATTTGCTTATAACAACAAGGTGCAGACAAGCACAAAAGTGTCACCGTTTAAAGCAAATAATGGACGAGACCCAAGGATGGGATTTGAGTTGAGGAAGAAGGGAAAGTTCAAGGAAGCAAATAAATTTGTGGAAAGGATGCAGGAGATACAAGGGGAAGCAAAGGTAGCACTCAGTAAAGTGCAAGAAGACATAAAGAAATATGCGGATAGGCATAGAGGAGAGGTAGAAGAGTATAGAGTGGGAGATCTAGTGCTACTCAGTACCAAGGATCTCAAGTACCAAATGGTGGGCAGGAGAATGGAAAAACTTACAGAAAGATTTGTCGGACCTTACAAAGTCAAGTCAATAGTCTCGACGAACGTCATAGAATTAGAACTACCTAGTACAATAAGAATTCATCTGGTAGTTAATGTAAGTAGAGTACAAAGATACACCAGTCAGGTAGAAGGACAGAAGAAAGAAATGCCACAACCCATGGTAATTGAAGGAGAAGAGGAGTGGGAGGTAGAAAAGATAATGAATAAGAGACAAGTACGAGGGAAAGATAAGTACTTAGTACGATGGAAGGGGTGTACAGCAGAGGAAGACACTTGGGAAAGTAGGGAAAACCTTAAAAATGCAAGTGATCTTGTAGAAGAGTTCGAGAAGGAATATAGAAGGGAGGAAAAAGAAGAAACAAGGCGGCAAGAAAGGGAGGAAGAGAAGAATGTGTTCAACAGAGAATTGCTGGGGAAGTACACGGCAAAATTATTATATGGGTGGGGGGAGAAGAAGTACAAGCAGGAGTATTGGAAAAGGTTAGAAGAAAATTGGCGGTGATGGAAAAGGAATTCATTTGCTAAAGTAAGCCGTAATCCGTTCTTACAGATAAAACAACAAGAAGAGGATGAAATGGGAAACATAGGGGATTGGGACAGTGAGTTGTAAAATCCTCAAGGACGAAGAAGCTTGAGAGGGGAGTGGTGTAATAAAACAGCAGGTGAGCTGGAGTATCTGCGGTGGCGGATTATTTTATTTCTTTTTCATTTCCCTTTATTATGTAATAGTTTGAAGTGTGTGGGACACTATGACTCAAAAGGAGTCTGCGGGATAATTTGAGTAGACAAATACTAGTAAATACCGGTTCATGTATAAAGTAACTAGACCAATTAGTGAGGACTCTAACGAGTTCTCTTTGTCAACTCTTATTCAACCGAGCGGTCTTACTTTGACTAGTGACGATATCACCAACTTCATGAGAAATGCTGATTTATTTGAAGGTATCACTCTTGCATCCAGGCCTTGAGTTATCAAAGCATCTCCCAAATCTGACATGTTCATCATTTGGATCGATATATGGGATTCCAAGAATAGCTCTAAGGCCAAACTGCTGATTAACCACTCATTCAACTTTGGCAGGTACATAGTCACCATCAGAGGCACAAACATGAATCCAAGCATCCCTCAATGCCATAACTGCTGGAAATAGGGCCATTCTACCTTTGCATGCAAAGCTCACAGCACTGGATGTCAGAAATGTGGCGGTCCTCACAGGATCGAGCATCACAGAGACATGGTATGGTGTTACAAGGCTAATTTCAAAATCAACCCTCCTCATCTAGAAACAAAACAAGGTGAACTGTGCTCACATTCGTTTAAATATGTTAATTGCAAAGATGAGCACATGACTGACAATAATAAATGTCTATTTTGGAGACATAGATTCAACCAAGAATGGCACTTAAAAAAAGCCCAGGAAGCCAGAGAAATCAGAGCTAACTCAATCCACCTTGCCGTAGGCAGCAGTAACAATATATGATTAAGTACAACCTACGAATCTTCTCTCAGAACGTCAGGAAAAACAAAACACTTACTGATATAATTTTAGAAACTCAAAAAAATATTTCTGATATAATCCTCATTCAGAAACCCCCTCAGTCCTTACTGTGGTATATTCCCAGCCATACAAATCCTGAAGGCAACCCTTACTATGATACCCCTAATCACCCCAATTGGTCTTTATTCATACAAAATGACAGAAACATTGAAAATTACCCCCAAGTAGCAATATACATTAACAAATGCCTTTCAAGAATGAGATTTTCTCTTAAAAAAGACCTGATAAATCACCAAGACATCAACATCATTGACTTTTACAATGGCCAAGATGTCAACTTCATCATCAATGTATACTCTGACAGCAATCAAACAGCTCTTCAGGTTCTATGTAACAATATAAGAAATGTTGGAAAAATGCTAGTCATGACAGGAGACTTCAACATCAGGGATAACAACTGGGACCCCAATGTCCACTATCACTCCACTTACACAGAAGATCTCATGTCTATTGCTGATAGTTTAGATCTTGATCTAGCCTCACTGATAAACCCAGGCCCCACTAGGTTTGCAGACAATCATCATGATTCTAACTCTGTCCTAGATCTTGTCTTTATAAATCCAAATAATACGGGCTTTAACAAACATACTCTTAACCCTGATATCTGCTTACCATCCGACCATGTCCCTCTCATCATAGATGTGGGCATAAAAGAAGAAAACATTGACATTACAATTTAAGCAATAAAGAAAGACAGTGAAGAAGAAGAAGCTTTTATAAAAAATATCATAGAGAATGTAAGATGCATCGACACATCGGATTTGAAGAATCAAGAAAACATACAAAGGTGCATCACCCTCCTCACAATGGCTTTCAAGAATGCATGGTCCATATACTCTACAACTAAGTGCATTACCAAACACTCCAAGGAGTGGTGGAATAACCAATGCACTGATTGTATTAATATATATTATGAGACAGAGAATATCCAGAGCTGGAAGGCCTTCAAATCAGCAGTTCGTAATGCTAAAAGAATATTCTTCAATCAAAAGATTCATGAAATCATGTCTTCCAACAAAAGGCCTTAGGACCTTATGAGTTGGGTAAAAAAGAAGAACCTCCTGCCATTAAGGCTATATACTTTAAAGGACAACCGTGCAATAATCTCACTGCCCTCTGGAATGCTCTATACAATTCATACAACTTAGCTGAGAACAGACTAATCAATACCAGGTTCCTAGAAGGGATCAACCAATGCAGTGACATAGAATGGCCTTCGGCCAAGAGTTTAAAAATACTATAGCTAAGTTGTTATAAAATGGCAGGCAAGTTAGACAATCTGCTGCAGCAGATTATTTTATTTTATTTTATTTTCTGATAATTATGTAATATTAAATGCACGTGGGACATCATGACTCAAAAGAGATGTGCAGGATAAAATAGTTAGACAAATACTTGTAAATACATATTTGTGTATAAATAGCCAAGCCAATTAGCGGGAACTCTAACAAGTTCTCTTTGTCTACTCTGACATAGAGTGAGATTTGGGTTAGGATTATCACAACCACAACTTGAGTCTTTATATAAGTGCTCGATATCATCTGCCCCCGGCTCTGATCATGTTACATAAAGATATCTTAAACCACTTATCCATGACAAAGTCTACCTTAGTAAGATTGTAAATATTGCTAATGCTTTTATTACAGTTGGCTACTAGCCTAATCAGTTCAAAGAAGCCATGTTGATCATTATCTCAAAACCCAACAAAGAGGCATACAATACTCCCAAAGTGTTTAGACCCATCATCCTACTAAATACCATGGGTAAGCTCATTAAGAAAGTTATCAGCCATCATCTTCAATTCCATCTTTCAGCTAATGGATTCCTCGATTTCAATCAATTAGGAGACATCAGGCAACACTCAACCATAGACACTAGAATGTACCTCACTCACATTATCTGTGCTGGTTGGACCAAGGAGTGTTATACGAGTGTTATAGCCTTTGACATAGCTCAGTTCTTCCCTTCCCTCAACCACTCTTTTCTCTCCATATGTCTCGAGAAAGCTGGTCTAAATGCTAACATACTAAAGTTTTTTCAGAGTTACCACTCTAACAGATCTACCACCTATGTATAGAATGGCTTTACCTCTCAAAAGTTTGCTACTAGTGTGGGCATTGGTCAAGGCTCTGCTCTATCTCCCATCTTATCAGCCATACATCTCATCCCAATTATAAAAACATTCAAAAAAAGAATAAAAAATCTAAAAGAAAACATACCCACAGATGTTTTATCTTTTGTTGACAATGGTCTTTTAATTTCTCAGAAGAAGAGTTACGAACTGTTCTCTGCCTTTCTTCTAAGTAGCTACAATATGATATCCAGAATTCTCTTGGATGCAGGCCTTATCATGGAACATGGTAAATCAAAAGTATTTCATTTTATACAATTCCAATGTCTGCCTAATTTGTCTATCGCCCTCACTTCTGTTGAAGGCCCCATACTTTATTCCAAGCTCATCTGGAGATACCTAGGGTTTTTCTTTGACTGCAAACTAAATTTTCATCATCATGTTCACTTTTATACCACTAAATGCCTTTCGACATTGAACACAATGAAGATGCTAGGCAGCTCATTAAGAGGTATTTTACCATTCCAAAAGTGGCTTTTATATAGAACGTACATCCTTCCAATAGTGCTATATAGATTCCAACTATAGTTCTTCAAAGGTGTTCCAACTGTTAAAAATCTAACCGAATTAAAGAAAATGCAATGCAGAGCAGCCTTGTGGATCACTAGGGCTTTCTGCATATCTCTATCCAAAGGCATAAAAGCTATAGCTGGCCTTGTTCCGATAGCCCTTCATCTCAGAAAACTCAATGGATATCACCACCTTAGATATGCAACTATACTTCTGTCACATACTATCAACTCCCTCCTTGACCACCCTCATAGTAAAAATCAAAGACCTCACAAATACTTGTTGGCCAACTTTACTAGCAAACAACAGTTCAAACTGAAAAGCCCTATCAAGGACGTCAACTAAAGACTAACAGAAATCAAAGACGAGTTTGATCCCTTTCGTTCTATTTTTTATTCTGGTTTGCGATTAGTCGATTATTTCTCTGATAAAATTACTTTTCATTCTCCTGAATCATCCAATGATGAAGGTCTATTTGTCTATTCATCAAAACTAGACATCACTTTCAGCAAAATGCAAACAGCTTCTATGAATATCACTGTTATCACAGATAGAAGCATCAAAACAACAGGCTCTACTATAGCAGTGGTCCACATTTGGAAAGATAACAAAATCACTGACTGTCTTAAAGCCCATACCACTAACATCACCCCATTAGAAGCTGAACTCATGGTTATATGCATAGGCCTCATGTCAGCACTTGAAAGCATGGACGCATATCATATCATCATCATTACTGATCCGCTTGCAGCTGGGAACAAAATCTTCAGTTTGGGTGATCAACATCTACAGAAATCTATTATTTCCATCACTACTAAAATCCAAATGTTCCTTGAAAAAGACAGATGCAACTCAATATACTTCTGGTATTGTCATAGCAAGCTAAAGTGGCCTAGACATGCCCTAGTAGATGAAGAAGCTAAAACATCTCATGTCCCCCCCATCTTTTTGGAAAAAAATTCATTTTTATTCAGTAAAAAAAAAGAATGCGATCTTCTGCTAGAATCATGGCAAAAGTCGTTCAAAGATAGTAAAAAGAAAGGACAACTCTTCCTCGAGTTTGAAGATGACAATGAACAAGTCATCAAACCAACATACACTAAAGGAGGATCTTGGCTACTGCATATAGGAATATCCAACTCTGTATATGCAAGATTCATTCGCATGATGCTCAGACACATACCTATAGGAGAATACCGGCAAAGGTTCTTTCCCAACATGGCTATCCACTATCCATGTAGTGAGGCTGACATTGAAACATGGGAGCACATCTTCATGTAGTGCAAACAATATGAGGTGGCACTACATCCAAGGGACATATGCATTTCAAGCTTTGTGGAATTCATCATTGGCAACCCAACATCATTTTGCTTTGACAATGGTTGATAAAAGGCTTTGGTATCTATTAAAATACCAACACGTTACCTAAATGTGTTTGAACTTTCTTTTTAATCTTTTGTTTCTTTGCGAGTGTATTTAAGTAGATACAGTGTATCTGCCATGGTCTGCCTATGTGTCCTGTGTAATAAATCAATGATTTAAAAAAAAAAAAAAAGATACTTAGAGTGGTGATGACAAGAATGGTAGTGGAGAAGTAGAATGGATGTATCAGTTCATATCAATACTTGCAAGTCTATAGCTGTGCTCAAGTACTGCATTATCAATCAATGAATAGAAAGGAATTGATCTCCCATAGGATTATGATTACTACTTGATAATCCAGCTGATTATTTGGCACAGTGCCTGCTGTGTCAGGCAATGATCATCAGAGGTCCATGTGTCGGACTGCAACTTATATCCGCCGCTTCGATAGTTGATTCAATCAGTAGATCCATTATATACCTAACCACAAACAAATACAGCCGCCCTAGCTTGCTCACAAGTCCTCACTCAATGCCCTCTTCTTACACCTGCTACCACGTCGACAACGATTCTGAAATGAATATAGAGGAGGATAACTTGAGCAGCGAAACTGAGTCAGTACCATCGGCAATTGTCTTTAGCGAATATGGACGAACAGGCGCAACGACAGTGACTTCCGCCGAAGACGACAGTGTTTCTATGCGGACTCCTTCGCCCGAACCTGAACCTATTATACATATGGACGAACAACTGCGAGCCACTCTGTACAGAGAGGAGTTTGGCCGGAATCTGAACAGTTATTCAGATGTATACAAATTACCGGTGGATGAAGAGGAACTTGACCGTCTAGGTATATTCATTCACGTGAATGGGGTATTACTAAAATTGATTTTTTCTTGGATTTCTAGAACGACAGTACGATATGTTGAATTCCCTCCTTGGTCACAAATTTGTCCCTCCAATGTACGAGGTTCTTGCTGACGACGGCTCAGAAAAGGCAATAGTGGATCTTGGGTCGGGATCCGGCAACTGGTCCGTGTATCTTTCCATCTCTACTGGAGCCTAGCTTTGATCCACCTGAAGGATCATTGACGCGGCCCGGATATTCTCTCACTGCTCCGCGGTTGCGATTGACCTGGTCCCCATGAGAGTCATGTATGACATGATTGGCACACGATCTGATTACATCGAACCATCGATTCGAATGCCTCCTAATCTCAGGTTAATTTATACCCTTATCGGACCCTCCAAGTCTGATCCTTCGCAGGTCAGAAGTGGACGATATAAACCTCGGACTGGAGCATTTTTATGGAGCTTTTGATGTTGTTCATGCTCGACTTATTGCAACTGGGGTAGGGATCTTATATCCTCGACGCAACTCTGACCAACTCTTCCGCATAGATTAAAGATTATTTCAGGTTGATAGATGAAATCTCTGATGTCCTTCGGCCAGGTGGTTTAATTGACCTGACTGAGGTTGACTTTCTTGCCTATGATAGACACCATCAGCCCATAAAAATTGATATTATACCCAACCCCAGAGATAAGAACTGGAAATCGCCCTATTGGGCACATTGGCTCAAAGCAGTCGCCATCATCACTTCCATCGGAGGAGGGGAACCTAGTGCATCTAGGAATCTCAAAGGCTGGCTCGATGTCCATCGCGCCTATGATGAGGTTGTTCACGATGAATTCTGGCTTCCAATAATTCCTGGAAACTATAACCGTCCTCCTGCTGAGGCAGAATTTCTCAGAAACCATCGCAATATTTTGGAATATGATGTTATTGTATGTTATTAATTTCTCGACAAACAGCAGTGAGGTCTGATGCAATCCAGACCTTCTTAAAAGCAGGGAGGCCGATGCTCCTCAGACATGGATACGAAGAAGAATTTATTTTTGCCATTGAGCAACTCATTCTGGTAGAAATGCGGGAAGCAAAGGAGCCCCAGTATTCACGCCTCGAACGCGTTTACGCCAGGAAGGTCCGAGAGCTTCCAGCATTCTCTTTTGATCAGCTGTCATAGGCCGACACCTTTCAACTTCATCTTCGTTACGATCACTGGTATGTGTCTGCTTTCTTTTCAACATCGACAATATTATAAGTCATCCGATTTTCGGAGTTTTGTGGCTTGTTAGCATACCGTCCTTGGAATCATTTATACGAGTCTGATTACGACCGAAACATTCTCTTTTATTCAATTGACAGTCTCACCACCGGGTCTTTGTCCACTACTTTTGTGTAGAATGCATGTACGTCGACTCGGGATTTGGTGCAGTTATCATCGTGTACTGTATCTAATGCTATTTTGCTTTCGGAATCAGCCAGAGGAGGTTTAGTACTGTTGATATAATCATCATGGCAGGCAGAAATATTTCCAGCTTGTTTGATAAAAACGGTTAGTTGACTGCCAACAAGGCAAGTGCTTCCAAACCATGTACTGCGTCGCTTTCTGGTAAAAAATGTAGAACGTCACATGCCTTCTGAGCATAGCTACGAGCAAGATCTCGCGTGCGCTCAATTGCTGAGGACCTTGATACATAGTCGAAGACCTTGAAGATGAGGTTGAATTCAGATCTACTGAGTCAAAAAAAGTACCTACCGCTTCAAGATCTCCATCAGCCGACAAATTCCTTGAAATGTACTTTTGCATTTCCGGATACTCTTCCCATGCGAAAAGGGCAGGTGCTGTTGCTAATCCAGACCTGAGCTCGGAAGGGCCTATTTCAAAGGCGCGAGCATCTTCAGTAATCTTTGGCATGGGTAAGTTAAAATCTTCTGTTTTCGGTACGCTTGGGGACTGACCTGGTAGGCCATTCCGAGGTTATAACCATAAGCGTGAGCTAAATCCTTGTAGAAATCTGAGTCCCGTGAGCCACCGAGAATAACTACGCTCCTAATCATCTTTCCCATCATGTTTGCCGTCCTTAAATATGTTACGTTGAGGTACAAATCCCAGACATCATTTAGAGAGTATGTTGTTTGTTCTTGTGTAGTACCCAGCTTTGAAAGTTGCAGACGGAGAACTTCGCCTTGAACTTGATTGGGTATTATGGTCACAATAAGGTGAACGACTTCGCATTCCCCCAAGTCAGGAATCGCTGGACTTGCTCTTCCAAGGAAAAAGTCACCAATGAGGATCACCATCTTGTCCATGCCATTGTCCAAGGGTATATCTGATACAAAGTCATAGAGGAGCCAATTTAAGTAAAGTATCTCCACTATCTGTGCGAGCCGGAGTTGAGTGGGAATGATAGTAAATGGTACACCAATGTCAAGAGATTCCAGCGGAGGAATCGTAGGAGGCGTCAGTGGATCAATGGATGGCTGTTGAAGACGAAAAGTACTTTCAAAGGATTCGGGGTTGTCTGGCACACTTGAGTCAGACTCGTACAGTATGCCAGGATGGCTAAGAGGTCGATCTAGCAGCTCTCCCAATTCAGAGGCCTCATATGCTGCGAGCCACTGTTTCTCCCGCCATCTCTCACCTAGGCCATTCGTAGCCTTTGCAAAGAGGAGTATCGCAGCCGAACGTAGTTGATCCCGCGGTTCAAGAAAATGATTTAGGGATAGCACGGCCAACGCCGGATGCGCGGAACCCAGACCGTTGACTAGTTGATCTTGGATGTGGGTGAGCTCTGCGTCAACAAGGTTCAAGGGGTAAGGTCGTGATGTGCCCTGTTTATGTGGTAATGAGATGGGGTCTGTGCTAGTTACGTGCTTGAATTTGTGTGCCAGAGCACTGTAGGTCCTTGTCCAGCTGCTTCGGTTCCTGGCTAAGTGGTGCAAAGGTGAAAAAAGAGTAAACATCCTCTAGGCCGTCGATACCGAAAAAAATGGATGACTTCCTGTAGGAATCTAGAAATGCAGTTTCGGTAATTCTTGTAGCAACAATCTTCGGATGTGACATCACTATGTCACGTGGAGATTGATAACGTGGTGCTTGATCGCAGTCTGTGGTAAAGTACCTAGCACCCTACAATACACAGCCAAAAGTACAAAGAGAAACCCAGATCACTCACAACTGATCCAGACACAAGAGAAGTGGGAAAGAAGTGTTGTGGTTATGCCATTTCGGACATAGTTCCTTTTTTCCATCTCACACATTACATAATCTATTTTTGTAGTTGGTTGACTTTTCTGTGCACCTCAGTCTCATTTCACAATTCTGAGGTAAGAATGATTTATATTATGGACTAGGATTTGTTACTCAGTATACCTACAGTGTTGTCTATCACTCTAGGTAATTCTTAATATATAGTCAGTCTTATTTCACAGTTCTGAGTGTTGCCTATCACTCTAGGTCTCTACCACTTATTATAAAAGGTTATGGGCCCTACTTATCTATAATCTTAAATCAGACTCAAACCTCATACTCATTCATACTCTGTCCAATCATCAACACTCATCTTTCTAAGTATTGGAAATTGCAACTAGGTATAGAAGGAACAACTAGTAAGGTACTCACCTGGTCAGATACCTGTTTGAATGGTCAGACTGGTGAGGTACTTAACTAGGGACCTATGGAACAAGTATATATGAACAGGATTATAATGAAGAACCCTCAGTTATCTACTCACTAGTATAATGTCTGAGGTGAGAGATAATTCTATAAGGACAACTGAATTTATATTAACAACATATAGTTATATTTGATAGATAAAGAATATATTGAGCCATCTACTTGCTAGTATGACATCTGAGTTATATTTGATACTAAGTCTTATAGCTCTTATAATAGTTGTTTTAGCAAGAACCTCTCATACAAAACAACTTCAAAACAAACGAGGGAATTGCTAGGACTATAGACAAAGCAACAATGCTAGTCCTCTAGTGTTGTTTGTGGGGAGAAATTAACTCAGAAGAATAAAAAAAGTGTTCAAGAGATGAAACACAATTTAAAAGTGTACTTGCAAGATACAAAAGTTGCCTCTGTAGTGAACATCTACTGAGATAGCTTAGACTTACACTCTAAGTCAGAGTTAATAAAGAAAACTCATTAGAGTCTCCACTAGATTTGAGTATACTACTTATACCTATTTTACTTGGTCTGTGCACTACCTTCCCATAGTGATTATATAACATCAATGTGACATGTTATGTGACTGATCATGTGACCTCCTATATGACTTCTCTGATTATGTAAGTCTGTTCTAAAAATAGAAAGTAAAAATAAAAAAGAAAGAGTTCTTGTGTTACGATTCATAACAGCCTCAAGAGTAAATAAAAAGTGAGATCAGTAAAAAATTGTCTTGATAAAAATATAAAATAAGGAAATAGAATCTGTTTTTATGTTCCATTGTAAAGTATACTAGTTCTAGATTAAGACAAATCTCTAAAGTATGCATTCCTCTCACACTATAATAGTTTTTATGTTATAAATCGCCTGCCCAAACCAAAAATAGTAAGGTTAGAGGGATGAAAAGAACAAGAGCTATTCTCGGACAGATTAGACAAGGGATTCTAAGGGAGATAAGATAAGATAAGATGAGATCACATGACCTAGTCACATGACAGGTCACATGATAGAATCTTCTGGAAAGATCAGTAGTTACTAAGCGTACACATAGACAAATAAGATTTGTGTATAAGTAGGTAACACAATCCACAGAGGAACTCTATTGAGTTCTCTTCGTTCTCTCATAACGTCAAGTGTGATAAGACAGTTGTCCCGACTAGCCTTGTCATTACACTTTACTAGTTCCTAGTCAAGCTATACTGGTTCGCCATTGATCCAGCAGTATAGTCTCAGATCTGGCTGTGTTTTACAAGGCACTTCACTACAGTCAACTATATGACTGACAAGTTCTATCCCAAAGCATACCAAGAGTTTTACTTCCTAGGGCATAAGGCTATTGTAATAACAAGTTAGTTGGGACAACCATCTTATCACACTTAACGTTATGAGAGAACGAAAAGAACTTGATGGAGTTCCTTGTTGGATTGCTCTACCTACTTATATACAATTTCTATTTGTCTATGTATATGCTTAAGTAATTTCCTGCAATCTTTCTAGAAGATTTTATCATGTGACCTGTTATGTGACCAGATCATGTGACCCTTATCTTATCAGATCTTATCTTTCATTCTAATTTTAGTACCCTTTGTCTAATCCATTAGAAAAGAGTTCCCATTCTTCCCACCCTTTTAGTCATACAATCTTCGAACTAGACTGGTTCATGACAGCTATTGAAGTCTTCCAAGTAGTTTTAGTCACACTTATGAATGAGTTTTCTATTTTTTTCTGGGTAAGGGTATATACAATACTTAAAACACTCAAAATTGCAACTTTATGACTCTAGAGCTCAGAAAACAGGTGCAGAGTTTCTTTTTTTGCCTTCCTTGCAACTAGAGTATTTTATATTGAGAATACAAACAAAGAAATAACAAAATAGAGAGAAAATGGAAACTTGAAAATGAAACCGAGCTACTTAAAATAAAATTAAAGTTCATATGTTTTATATTACCAATTCTCTCTAGTTTTTGCTGTCATGCCGGACAATTAATTTTGGCAATATAAGTGACAATTGGAACCTAATAATCATAATAACTGGCTCTCGAGAGAGAATCGGCTTCCTAGACATAACTACTAGAAGTCTGGTTGTGTACTCGAGAACACTATCTGAGTAGCAGAGTAGTGGCCGCAATCACCACTATCAGTACCTCATAACACTTTCTGGATGGTCTCATATCATATCTATAAAACGGACTCTCCCCTAGAAGTGCTCTTGAGAGTGAACTCGACCTTAGAAGTATTTTCCTTGATAGTGACATCATCTGGTAACTGACACCTAGTTTATAATAGAAACACCATCAGAGGCTGTGCATTAGTCCTGATTGGCAATCCAAATATAGAAGAACAAGATGAGGATATACCAAAAGTCATTGGAAAGAGATAGGAAGAAGAAGAACCCAAGAGGTATAAACAGGAAACAGGAGAGAGAGTAGAGGAAGGCTTAGGAAAGGAATTAGGAGAGTTAGGGAGTCAAAATCTCTAAGTCATTTCACAATTGTGTGCAATTGAGTAGGCACTGGGGAGGTAATCAAATATAAAAGAGAGGGGCTCACAAGATAGTAGAGGTTTGTTATTAGACACTAGAATAAAAGAAATGTTTTTAGTTTCTGCTCGAGAGCACTCTCACCAGTCGGATCTCAAAGGTGTGCATTTCTCTCACACTGTAGCACTACCGTCCAAGGTACTAGTCTAATAGGCTGGCTCGCTGTCGATACAGCAGTCCTGTCACAAACTTCATTCAGCCATAACTCCACAGATACTTGCACGATTCCCACGGTCTAGGATGCGTCTGAAAGCCCTCATGAAGACCTTTTGAACGATGCCCAAAACGTGTCAAAGCGATCAGTACTCATCGAGATATCAGTTAATCAGTGCTGGACACTGATCGGCAGATATCTCGGGAACCGCCGAATGCGGACGTTCGCTTCCACATGCACA
>Ga0153967_100513_pt1 | contig 13407 bp, 8 predicted proteins | sample TSFL051MetaG_FD_104688 | JGI IMG/M metagenome (GOLD analysis project Ga0153967, IMG submission 104688) | Attine ant fungus gardens microbial communities from Florida, USA - TSFL051 MetaG | ecosystem: Host-associated > Fungi > Mycelium > Unclassified | place: USA: Florida, Paynes | collected...
AGAACAATTGAGGTGTTATTGAAGAAAATTATTCTTTATCTTGAATGAATAAAAAAATCAAAAGATGTTTTCTTGAACAAAAGAATCTTGAAAATCAAAAATTTTTAAATTTATTTAAAATTTTAATGCTTGCTGCCGATTCTAATATTATTGATTTTGAATATGATCGATTAAGAGATGAAATAATTGTTTTGGTCAGAAATAATAATAAAATTATTAAAGTTTTTTTAGATAATCTTTCTGATGGAACAAAACGTTTTGTTTTTATTATGTTACCAATACTTTTAAATAAAATACACTCATCATTATATTTAATTGATGAAATTGAAAATTCTTTTCATCCAAGAATTATTGATACAATTTTAAGATTATTTTATTTTAATGAAAATAATCTTAATAATTCACAATTACTTTTTACGACTCATAATCCTTATATTTTTGATAATGTTGAAATTCATAATAGTTGTATTAATGTTAGTTTGTATGATTCTGATAAAAATTTTCAAAAGTTAAGTAATTTTGAAAATTATAGTATTAAAAGAAATGATAAATTATTTTCAAAAAATTATGTATCAGAAATAATTAATTCGCACCCAGATTCTAATAATATTAATGAAATTTATGATTTTTTTAGTAATAACAATGAGAAAGTTAATTTAGTGTAATATGTGAAGGGGTATAGAGTCATTAGCTTTATTGGTAATTTGTTGTGAGGGAAAAACAACACATTTGGATGAACAGAATTATTTTTGTCAGTTAAATAAATATATTAAACAATATCAACCAAAGTTTATTAAATTTACAGAAATTATTTTTATTAAAAGAGAAATTAATTGTATTTTAAATATTGAAAGAACAGTGAAGTTTTTGAAAAGAACTGGAATAAAATCAAAGTACGATAAAATAATACTTTGAAAAGATAATGATAATCAACCTAGTATTCAAAATGAAAATAAAAAAATTATTAATCTTGAAAATAAACTTTTTGAAGAATTAAAAGAATATTTAGTTACAGATAAAAGAACTAAAGAAAATTTTGCAATTTGATTTTTACCTCAAGGTTGAAACTTTGAAATATTTTATTTAAATCATTTTTCTATGTCACCTAAATTTAAAAATAAAAGTAATTTAAAAGAATTGTTTAAAGAACATGATCATTTTATTAAGAAAGTGTTTAATGAAGAAAACTTTAGAAATATTGATACAAAGTTAAAATCATTAGATTCAAATATTTCTTTGTTTGATTTTTCGGATGATAAAGAAAGATAATAAAATATAAAGATAAAAAGAGTTTATTAAATTTAATAAACTCTTTTTTGACATAAAAAAAACAAGAGTCGGGATGACTCTTGTGATACAAGAATATCTAAGGCAATATGAATTATAAAAAAAGGGGGATTAATTTATTTTATAAATAAAACTTAAGGTTATTGGGGTATAGAGTTTAAATTAGGGGTTTTAGATTAATTTTTAATTTAAATTATTATATATTGTTTATATATTCAAGTATTCTTAAAAAGTTACATATTACCTTATTATAAAAGGACTTAAGGAATCTTAAATCCTAATAATAATTCTAACAAATAATCTTAAAAAAGCAAGGAATTTTTTTATTTTTTCTCTTTCTCAGTAAATAAAATCTCTTTTAATTTAAAAGAAAGGTAAAGTTGTTTATATTTTATAAATATCTGTGAATTTAAAGTTATGAGTTCCAGAAAAATCATCGTTATTATCAATTGCAGCACCTTTGATAAAGAAGTGGTATTTATTTGTTCCAATTTCATAGACGAAGTCATAACTAATATTAGTAATTGTTTGACTGTCATTTTTTGTTGTTTGATAGTTAATATTAGATATATTACTTTTTGCATAATTTGAGCTTAAATAATTTGTATAATTTTCTTTAATTCAATTTTCATTTTGATCCATAATAATGTTAGTTACACCTTTATATTGGTCATTTCGATAAATAACTTTAACTATATTACTCAAATCTGATTGATTATTTGCTAATTCAGTTTGTAATTTTCATAGAATTGAGTTTTTTCTAAAAGTAAGTTCTGTTGTATTATTTTTTGGTGTTTGACCACCAATACTTTCATATAAAGCTGCTAATTGTTCATTAGTAATTTCATCTTCTGGATTATTGGGACTAATTATATTAGCAATTGTATCAGCGACATCGCTTAATAGTGTTAATAGACCATTATCTTTGTTAGTTAAAAGATTTTTAATATTTTTTAAGTTTAAGTCAATACCATCTGAACCTTGAAATTGATCATTTAATTTTTCAATAACATTCAAAATATCATTAAAAGTATTGCCAAAATCTGAACCAGTTAAAAGATTAGTTATTGTTGTAATTAATTCATTTTTAGTATCAGATTTGACATCTAGTCCTGCAGGTAATGGAACATCAAAACTGCCTGAAGGAGGAAGTGAAAGTGAAATTTTTATGTCATAAAGAAATGGTGATGATAAAAGTTTTGTTGCAAGTGCTTCAACTTTTGTTTTATCATTTATAATTGTTTTTAAATCAGTAAAAACTGTTTTTAAATTATAACTATTATTATTTTTATTAGTTGGATGAGTGTTACCAAGTGTTAAATGTTCAATTCCTTGAGTTAAGTCAGGAGCATTAAAAATTAAGTCTTTAATTAAAGGGACAAGCCCTGTAATAAGTTGCAATAAGTATTTTGGATTAGTTAATAATAAATCAAGATAAGGTTGAAAAGCTGCTAATAATTGATCAGTTGGATTATTAAGATTATCACTAATAATAGCGCCAATATATTGTGGATTGGTAATTTTTTCTGAATTTTCAAGTCCCATTTCTTTAAATAGGTGATTAATAATTACTCCGCCACGATAAAGGTTTATGTCATTAGATTTTCAATTTGTAAAACCAGTAAGTTTTCATGCCGCATTAGAATTTACTCATTCACTATATGGTATACCTTGGTCGTCTTTTCAATTTTGAAAAAAGTTTACAAGTTCATCTGGTGTTGTTACTTCACTTCAACCATCAACTAATTCGTTTAGTAATTGTGTAATTGGTTCTAAAACATTTTCTTGATAGTCATTAATTAAATTGTTAAGCAATGAAGATCATGGTTCTGCTAAAGTACCAGTTTTTAAACTAGTAAGAAAATTTTTGACAATTGGCTGTGCAATCGCATTTTGCCCAAATAAAAGACCATAAAGTGTTGAATTATCAATAACATTTAAAGCACTAATATAATCAAAATATGATAATGTTTGATTAGTACTGTTTATACTATTAATTTGTTTTGTTAAACTACCTTGGCCGCTAGCAACAATGAAACTATCTTCTGTAAAACCTTTGGTTTTAATATTATTATTAAGACCTCAATTAGCTTGAAATTGATTTCAATTATTAATTTCAGTTATTTCTGTTTGATTTTTGATAATTGATTTATTTTTTATTGTTGGTTGTAAGGCGGCACTAATTGTTGCTTGAGTATCAGCATCAAGATTTTTAGCAGCAATTAAAGATTTAATTACGTTACTTGTTTCAGATGCTAGATTTGCTGCAACTTTGTTAATAACTTGGTTAGCATAAGAGTTAAATGTGCAGCCTACTAATGGTAAGGCACTGCTACTAAAAGTTAAGATTCCTGTAAGATTTACTAGTAATTTTCTCATTATTTCACCGCCGAATAATTTAACTATTTAAAATCATTTTACTTTATATTACTAAATAATTTTAAAAAAACAATGATTATTATTAAATTATTGATTGCCCTTTCTGATTATGTTATTATCTGAATAAATTAATTTTTATTATTTCAAAGAATAATATTTGAAAAATAAGGAGAAAATATGCATCAAGAAGAATTTGAACAAGAGACAGAATCAATTATTGATGCCCCGTCAATTGTTGAAGAAGAAACTGCTCCACTTCTTAACCAAAATTTTAAAAAATCAAAGCAAAAAAGAAAGATTAGTTTTGCTTTCTTGAATAATTATTTACTTTTAAAACATACTTTAATATCAGCGTGAAAATCAAAATTACAATTGATAATTTTATTATTGTTAACTGCTTTTTCAACTGCGATTGTTACAGGTTCATGAGTTTCATATCAAAGAATTCGTCAGGGAGAAACCTATCTTGAAATGAATAAAGATAATTTTGATGCTGTTTTGCCATTAAGTGTTAGTAAGTCAGTTCAAATTGTTGATCAAGCATTTAGTTTAAAACTTGGTCGGCTTTATTATCAGGAAGATGACAAAGAATCATCATCGGCTGTTTACTTTGATAATTCAATTATTGGTCAACAAATTAATCCTTTAAAATCTACTGATTTAAAAATTGAATACCAGCGAACTAATAATATGATTGATGGTATTACTAGTTTTGAGTGAAGTAATCCTGAAAGACCATTAACTTTTAACATTGAAGATTGCCATGTTAAGCCTAGTCTTTATGGTCAATTAATGACAAAAGCGCAAACAACAAATAATGCAACTTTAGCAAATTATTATCTTTCAGCAGCTCAAGACTTGTATAATAATTTATTTGTTAATTATTCTGCGAAACAAATTTTAGATTCTTTGCAAACTTACTTTGCTCAATGAATAGAAGTTAATCGTTCTGATTCTAAATTAAAGGAAACTGATGAATGTTTTACAGAATGATTAATAAAACACAAAGTTAACTATCAAAGTTCTGATTCTGACAAAGATTTTAACATTCCAGATGATGTTAATGTTGCTTCCGATGAAGGTAAGGAAGTTTTGGCAAAAAAAATCTTTTTAAAAGATGATCTTTCAGTTAACCCTAAATATGTTACTACTAATGATGATAGTACTGAAAATTATGGCATGAATGGTCAATGAATGACAATTTATCGTGATTTTGAGTCTACATCAGAAAATTTAAATAATAAGGAAATAATTAGTAATTTTTCACAAAATTATCATTCAGTTTATTCTTTTAATAATGTTGTTGATGGAAACATTAAGACTGATAATGTTACTGAAGGTAATGATGAAGAAGATAACGACAAGAAATATAATGAATTAAATACTTATTCTTATCATTTTGCTGCTGCTGCTGCTGCTTTACAAAATCGTAGTATTAATATTGTTAATCAATTAGTTGGTCCTGCTGGAGCAGATGCAAAAACTGGACAACCAGTTAATGTTAAGCTTGTTGATTTGGGAACAAAAAAAAATCATAATAATGTCAATTTAAAGATTTTTCAAGGTCTTGCTCCTTCAAATAAAAATGAAGTTGTGATTTCGCCACAATATGCAAGACAAAAAAATATTAAGCCTGGTAACTCAATTGTTATTAATAACAAAACTTTTATGGTTAGTGGCATTGGTAGCGATGCTCGCAATATTTATCCAACGCTTAATCTACTTGATCCTGTTCCTAATACAAGAACAGAATTTATTGCTTATGTTTTACCTGATGCTTATCATACGGAAAATTGATTTGGCACTAATACGGTAACTAATAATAGTTTGATGTATTTTCTTCCTTGAGAAAATGTTCAAGTTGACGATTTTGATATTCCTTATTTTAATGATTATTATCAAAGAACAGTTTTTAACAATAATAAAGTAGATGATCGTAATCAGGTTGATTATGACCAATATTTAATTGAAAAGTATAGTAAAAATAATGATAATGTTTCAAGTAAATATCAGATTGAGAATAATTTAGTTGTTACTAAAGATAATAATCAGTTTTCTAATTATAATAGAGGAAATAAAGTGCTTAATGCTACTTTGGATGGTTTTAAAGCTGGTGTTATTGTTGGTGTTGTTTTTTTAGTAGTAATTATTATTTTTATTACTTATTTAATTATTAAAAAAGCAATTCAAAAAGATCAAGTTTCAGTCGGAATTTTAAAATCAACAGGTTATTCAACAGGAAAAATTCTTAGTTCTTATATTGCTTATCCAATTTTGGTTAGTTTACTAGCAGTGCCAATTGGTTGGTTAATTGGATTAGTATTTCAAATTTACTTTACGGAACTTTTCAATACAATGTTTAGTTTACCTTATAATGTTTTTAGTTTTAATGCTGTTCCTTTAGTTGTTGCTATTGCTTTAATTGCTGGTTTTGTTTTAGTTGCTACTTTACTTAGTGGATATCGTTTGTTAAAGCAACAAGCTTTGCAATTAATTCAAAATAATCTTGATATTTCAATTAGTAATACAAAAGTTCATAGTAATTCACAATCAAATTTAGGTTTTAAAGGTCGTTTTCTTTTATCTTTAACAAAAACTAATTGAAAGAAAATTGCGATTACTTCATTAGTAATATCTATTGCTACTTTAGCAATTACTGCAACAATATCAATTCCAGCAACAATTAGTGGTATGAAAAATAATTATTTTAAAACTCAAAAATATCAAAATTATTATCAGTACCAAGATCCAATTCCTAATATGCCATTAAGTAAGTATGGTCTTTCTGCTTGAAGTAATTTGGATAATTTAAATAATGAAAATTATTATCCGGTTGCTGCAACTATGCCATGGCCAAATGATATTATTATTAATGATTCAGAGGGTAATAAATTAGCATATTACAATCCATTAGATTATCAAGGTGATGAAAATAGTAATAATTTTGCTAATATTATTAAGTTTTATGACTCAAATAATAAAGATCAAAATATGATTGATCGTGTTGGTAAGTATTTATCAACTTTAACTAACGGACCATTAGATTTAAATCTTGTTGCTTGAAATTATAGTTGATTAGGTGGCAGAAGTTTTAGTAATTCGATGATGAAAGATTTAGCAAGTATTGATCAAAGTCGTGATAAGAACTTTTCTTCTAGTGTTATTAATTTTGCTAGTACACTTTTACCAGGAATTTTAAATGTTACTAATCCAGGAGTACCACCAGGTATTGATGCGATTCCAGAAATTTTAAAAGAAACTTTACCAGGCTTTATTAGACAAATTCTAGATAATCAGAGTACAGATGCTTATGATTACTTTAGTATTGGTCATAATAACATTGTTTATAATCCACTCCATAATGATAAAATTGGTGGTGCTGAAGATGAGTTATTAACCCAATTACAATTGGGTTCGGCTGATAGTAATTTAGTTAAAGCTGGTTTTCTTGACGTTTCAGGAATTAATCCTGAAACTAAAATGTTAGTTATTAATTCAGATTTGGTAAAACAATTAAAATATGATAGTTCAAAGAACATTGTTCCAATGGTAATTAATAAGTCTTTTGCTGCTAAATATCATTTATCAGTTGGTGAAACAATTAATGCGGCACCAAATATTAAGACTTTATATTATCGTAATAATCAAGGTGTTTTAAGACCAGTGCCAAAAACAAGTTGATATTATGGTTCAGATCCTTTAACACAAACTAATGATTCAAAAACACTTTGAAATAATAATGCTAATCGTTGAAATTATCGTGGACAAAAACCAATTGGTGATACTGGTTATAATGATGCTTTTGGTTATAATTATGATGGTTTTTATGATTCTCAAGGTAAGGAAATAACAAAAGAAACACCTGAGAATTGAAATGATGTTAATCAGATTTGATTAAAATTACCTGATGATATTGATGCTCAATCTAAAAATGGTATGTTAGCAGACCATGTTTATAAGAATGCTAATTTCTCTTTTGATATTGAAAATATTGCGCGTCATGGCACTGGTACAACATGAATTAAGCCATTTTCATTTGATATTGCTGATGTTTATAAAGGAAAAGAACTTAATCCAGTTAATTTATTAACAGCAAGAATTCCTGAATGATATGGTGCTATGTTGGAAAAAGGGATTTTAGTTGCTAGTGATTCGTTACAAAGCGATAGTTTAAAAAATGAAGTTGCTAATAAATTTCCTGAATGATGAAGCAGTATTGTTGGTAGTTCTACTCCAATTACTAAATATCATATTATTGGTATGCAAAACTCTTATGATACTCCAAGAGCTTATATTGATCAAAAATGAGCTAATTTACTTAGTGGCTATAGTTATTATAATGATCGCAGTGAGACAAAAGATCCAGTTTATCGTATTGATAGCAAAGATGATAGCAAGGATGTTTATCAATATTTTAGTGGTAAGTTAAGTGCTTCTGATAATATTTATGATCTTGTTGGTCGAATGGCATTTAAACGACAGGCTGATGATTATTCAATGTATGGTTCACCTTTAGGTAATGCTGAAGAACCAATTGTTGCTGATAATGATTTAATAGCGAAAAAACAAGAGATGTTAAATAAAATGACTGATATTGCTACTCTTGCTAGTCTTTTATTTATTATTGTGACAATTATTTGTTCAATTTTAATTGTTATTATGATTACTGATACATTTTTAGAGCAATTTCGGCGATTTATGAATCAAATGAAAGCAGAAGGCTATACTAATACTGAAATTAATTCCTTTACTTTAGGAGTATTTACACCTTGAGTTTTCCTTAGTTATCTAGCGGGATATGGATTAGGCTATTTAATTGTTTTTGCTTTTATTAAGATTGTTATTAATATTACTGGTTTAGCTTTACCATTTGCCTTTATTTGGTGAATAATTCCGATTAGTTTTGCAATTATTGCTTTGATTTATTTCTCAACATATATTATTAATATTGTCCAATTAAGCAAAATGAATTTAATTTCATTATTACAAACTAACTAAGAACAAAAAATAGTAAGAATTACCTTACTATTTTTTTTAAATTAATCAATAATAACTTTTGATCGCATTTTTAAATTCCTTTACTTTATTGTATAATTAATTCTAGTAATATTAAAAATATAAGGTGAAAAAAATGGCATTTTTTGCAAAATTAAAAGCAAAATTACTTCATAATAATGAAAAAAAATCACAAGATAATAATTATCAACAAGGATTAAAGAAGTCTCGTTCATCGTTTACAACAAAATTAAAATTATTAGCAAGTAGACATCGAACAATTAATCAAGAATACTTTGATGAATTAGAAGAAATTTTAATTGCTTCTGATGTTGGACCAAAAGTTTCAGCTAAAATTGTTAAAGAAATTGCTGATGAAACTAGAATGTTGAAAATTACTAAAGCAGAAGATATTAATGACATTATTTTAGATAAAATGTTTATGATTTACACTGATGGTGAAGTACTTTCAACGAAACTTAATTTTAATCAAAAAACTGTAACATGTTTTTTAGTTGTTGGTGTTAATGGCAATGGTAAAACAACAACAATTGCTAAGTTAGCAGCAAAGTTAAAAGTAGAAGGTAAAAAATCTTTGTTAGTTGCTGCTGATACTTTTCGGGCTGGAGCAGTAGAACAATTAAAACTTTGATCAGAAAAAATTGGCGTTGCAATTCAAGAACCAATAAGTCCAAAACAAGATCCAGCAAGTGTCGTGTTTCAAGGTCTTGATCAAGCATTAAAAAATAATTATGATGTTGTTTTAATTGACACCGCAGGAAGATTAGAAAATAAAGTTAATTTAATGCAAGAATTGAATAAAATTAATAAAGTTATTAAACAAAAACTAGGGCACGAAGCCGATGAAGTAATTTTAGTTTTAGATGCAACTACGGGACAAAATGGTGTGATTCAAGCTCAAGAATTTGCTAAAATTGTTCCTATTTCGGCAATTGCTTTAACAAAAATGGATGGAACATCAAAAGGTGGAATTATTTTAGCAATTAAAGAATATTTAGATATTCCGGTCAAATTAGTTGGTTTAGGAGAAAAAGTAACTGATTTAGCAGAGTTTGACTTAGAACAATATTTATATAATTTAACTCGTGATTTATTTGCTGGAGAAGCAAATGAGTAGATTAGATTTAGCAAAAATTGAAAGGTATTATAGTCTATTTACTCTTTATCAATCTTTATTAACAATAAAACAACAGGAATATTTTCGGCAATATTTTTTTCAAAATCTTTCATTACAAGAAATTGCTGATGTCTTTCATGTTTCACGAAATGCTGTTTATGATAGTTTAATTAAAACTATGGAAATATTAGATGATTATGAACAAAAATTGCAGTTATTTAAAAAATATCAAGCAAGAAAAAAAATTTATGATCAGCATCAAGAATATCAATTTATATTAAAATTACAAGAAATTGATAAAATATAACTGAAGCCTTAAAAGATGGGAGCAAAATAATGAAATTTTTAATAATCGGTGATATTTATAGTCAAGATGGTCGCAGAATGGTTCAAGAATGAATTCCTCAAATTAAGAATTATTTACAAGAACAAAATGAAAACCTTGACTTTATTATTGCTAATGGTGAAAATGTTACTCATGGTAAGTCAATTTCTTTACCACACTATCAAGAATTAAAGCAATTAGGAATTGATGTTATTACTTCAGGTAATCATATTTTTGCTCCAACAACAAATGCAATTAATTATATTAAAAATCATAAAGATCTTTTAAGACCATTAAACTATAGTCCATATCATCCAGGTAATGGGACAATTTTAGTCACGGCAAAGAATAAAAAGAAGGTTCGTGTTACTAATTTAATTGGTCGCACTTTTATGGATAAATCTGATAATCCGTATTTTGCTTTAGAAAATTTATTAAAACTAGAAGCAAGTAGTAAAAAAGAACGTAGTGATATTCATATTATTGATTTTCATGCTGAAGCAACTGCTGAAAAATTATCTTTCGCATGATATTTTGATGGTAAAATTACTGCTCTTGTTGGTACTCATACTCATGTTCAAACAGCAGATAATCGCTTATTACCAAAAAAAACTGCTTATATTAGTGATATTGGTATGTCGGGTGTTTATAATTCAATTATTGGAGCTAATCCAGAAGAAGTTATTTATCGTGAAAGAACTTTGTTACCTGCTAAATTTCAACCAGCAACAGGAGAAGGGCAATTTTGTGCCGTTTTATTAACAACAGATGATAAAACTAATGTTGCTTTAAAATTGGAACGAATTTTTATTACTCCAGAAAATCAACAATTAATTTTGTATTAAAACATTAGGTGATTAAAATGAAAAACTTCTTTAATTTTTTTATTGCTAACAATGGTTTATATGGCATTATTTTTCTTGTCTTGTTAGTTTGCTTATTGTTACTTTTAAGAATAATTAGGATTAAAAAAATTCCCAAAGATAAAGTTAATGTTATTCAAGCATCAGAACTACGAGATGAATTTGTTTTAACAAGAGATCAATATCAATTGAAAATTTATCAAGAAATTAACCAAAAAAGTAATGTTATTATTGTTGGTGTTCATAGTTTGCAAGGGCAAAAAGATGATTTTAAATTGTTAAGTAATCTTTGTCAACAAGAACAATGGTCATTAATTGCTTTTGATCGTCGTGGTGTTGGTAAGAATGTTAGTAATGAAAAATTTCGTTCATTAAATACTAATATTAATGATACAAAAGATGTTGTTAGTGCCATTAAATTAAAGTATCCTAATCATAAGATTATTTTATTTGGCGAAGCAATTGGAGCAACAATTGCTAGTTATGCTTGTAAAAATAATTCCCAAGTTGATGGTTTAATTATTAGTAATTTAATTACAAAAAATAGTCTTTATCCTTTTTCTTTATTAGTATTTTTTAAATTGTTTTTTGCTTTTTTCTTTAATCGCAATATTACATTACCACTTTATATTGATCCAAAAGATATTTCAAGTAATGATGCTTATATTACTAATATGAGTCAAAGGTATACTTTAAAACAAGTTTGAAGTTTTAATTTTTTATGACAATTTAAACACCTTAATAAAAAAACACCAAGAGTTATTCGTAACTTACAACAACCAACTTTAATTTTACAAAGTAGCGATGATATCTTTAGTGATCAGCGTCAGTTAAAAGTTTTAAATCGGAAATGAAAAGCAAAGCAAAAATATCATTTTGTTAGTTCTGGTAAACATGCTTTAATTAATGAACCGGAAATAAAAAATCTTTTTACTCAAATAATTCAGCCTTGAGTAACTAATTTGCTTTAATTTTATAAAATGTCAAATCTAAGAAAGAGGTCGTCAACATGACAAGTAAAACTTATTCAAATCACCATTTATTTACTAGTGAATCAGTTTCATCAGGCCATCCAGATAAAATTTGTGATCAAATTTCTGATGGCATTTTAGATGCAATTTTATCAATTGATAAAAATGCTAAAGTTGCTTGTGAAGCTTTTATTACAAAAAATTTTCTTTTAATTGGTGGCGAAGTTCATAGTGATAAATTAGCAATGATTAATGTCAAAGAAGTGGCTAAACAAAAAGCAACGAAAATTTTAACTGATTTAGGATATGTTAATGATGAAATTGGGTTCAATATTAATAATTGTGAAATTAAAGTTTTGATTCATGAACAATCACCAGATATTTTTCATGCTGTTGAAAAAAAAGATCACGAAATTGGTGCCGGTGATCAAGGAATGATGTTTGGTTTTGCTTGTCAAGAGACAAAAACTTATATGCCGTTGGCAATTACTTTAGCACATCAATTATTAATTAGGGCTAATGAATTACGAAAAAAAGGTTTATTTAAAGATGCTCGACCTGATATGAAAGCACAAGTAACAATTGATCAAGAAAATCCCAAAGATTTAAAAATTAATACAATTTTAATGAGTATTCAGCATAGACCAAATTATAATAAAGCACAATTTGAAAAATTTATTAAAGAAGAAATTATTTTTTATGTTGTTAAAAAATACCAATTAAATTCAAATTTTGAAATTTTAATTAATCCAGCGGGGAAATTTGTTATTGGCGGACCAGCTAGCGATACAGGTTTAACAGGTAGAAAAATTATTGTTGATACTTATGGTGGCAAAGCACCACATGGTGGTGGTGCTTTTTCTGGTAAAGATCCAACGAAAGTTGATCGCAGTGGTGCTTACTTTGCTCGTTATATTGCAAAAAATATTGTTGCTGCTAATTTAGCAGAAGTTTGTCAAATTCAAATTGCTTATGCAATTGGTTTGCCAAAACCAGTTTCAATTTTTGTTAATACTTATAATACAATTGCTCAAGGTTTAACAGAATCGGAATTAATTGCAATTATTTATGATAATTTTGATTTAAGTATTAAAGGAATGATTACTAATTTAGATTTATTAAATCAAGAATATCAACCATTAGCAGTTTTTGGTCATTTTGGTCGTGATGATTTGGATTTACCATGAGAAAAATTAGATAAAGTTAGTGAGTTAAAAAAGTATTTACCTAAATAGATTTGAAAAAGAAAATGGAATTTTGATTAAAATTCCATTTTTTATATATTATTTTAATATTTTTTTGTTATTATTAATGTTTATAATGGGTAAAGGAGACATTGAAAATGATTGAGGAATTACTTGATTTTGATAATAATTATAAATCAGATTATGATAAATATTCTTATATTAGAGGAAGACAATTATATTTATTTTTATGTAAATATTTATC
>Ga0153967_100520_pt1 | contig 13095 bp, 6 predicted proteins | sample TSFL051MetaG_FD_104688 | JGI IMG/M metagenome (GOLD analysis project Ga0153967, IMG submission 104688) | Attine ant fungus gardens microbial communities from Florida, USA - TSFL051 MetaG | ecosystem: Host-associated > Fungi > Mycelium > Unclassified | place: USA: Florida, Paynes | collected...
CTGCCTATTGTTCTACATATGGCAGTCCTTTTGTGTCTAAAATAGTGATAACCTAACCATAAAAGGGGCTGTTCTTGTTTGTGTTCAAGGATTGATGTGCATCTATGGGTAATAGATTAGTGTTATGCCAAACCTTGAGGTCCTTGTATCTCCACAGGATCTTATTGCCCTAAGGTGTATTCATGGTTGTCAGAAGCATATTGAAGAGAACTTCCATGTGCATGTGGAAGCAAACATCTGCATTTGGCAGTTCTTGAGATATCTGCCAATCAGTGTCCAGCACTGATTAACTGATATGTCAATGAGTACTGATCGCTTTGACACATTTTGGGCATAGTTTGAAAGGTTTTCATGAGGGCTTTCAGACGCGTCTTGGACCGTGGGAATCGTGCAAGTATCCATGGAGTTATGGCCAAATGAAGTTTGTGACACAGAGAGTTAGAATCTCTAAGTTGTTCTACAATTGTGTGTAATCAAGTAAGCACTAGGGAGATGATCAAATGTAAAAGGGAGTGCTCACAAGATAGCAGACACTTGTAGTTTAGAGACTAGAATAGAAAATAAATGTTTTTAGTTTTTGCTTAAGAGTACTCTTACTGGTTAGATCTCAAAGGTATGTATTCCTTTCATACTGTAGCACTACTGTCCAAGGTACTAGTCTAGTAGGCTAGTTTGCTGTTAATATAACAGTTCTACCTAGATCTCATATTGCTCTCATTGTAACAATTGAAGTCTCAGTTGTGTAACCTTAACCTCACTCACTGTAACGATTGAAGTAGTAGTTAAGTAACCCTAACCTCACTCACACTCTAAGTCAGAGTTTAACAAAGAGAACTCATTAGAGTTCCCACTAATTGGCTTAGCTACTTATACATGAATATGTGTTTACAAGTATTTGCCTAACTATCTTATCCTATGCATCTCTTTTGAGTCATAATGTCCTGCACGCATTTAATATTACATAATTATCAGAAAAGAAAAAGAAATAAAATAATCTGCTGCCGTGGATTGTCTAGTTCACCTGCCATTTTATAACACTCACACTCTAAGTCAGAGTTTGACAAAGAAAACTCATTAGTGCTCTTGCTAATTAGTTCAGCTACTTATACATGAATGTGTGTTTACAAGTATTTGCCTAACTAATTTTATCCCACACATCCCTTTTGAGTCTTGATGTTCCATGCACATTTAATATTACATAAGAAAAGAAAAATAAAAAGAAATAAAATAATCCACTACTGCAGATTGTCTAGCTTGCCTGCCATTTTATAATACTCATGCAAGTTTGCTCTCAACTGACTGTACAGCTAGTAACTTACTCCGAAAATATATAGTGAGTGGTTTAGCTCCTAGTCCAAGCAAATGCCCAAGTCCTTCTTTAGAGTGGGTATCCCTTAAGGGAAGTTTTTATTAAAAAAATAGAAAAAAAGAGCTTGTTTATCAGTACCATCTTCCTATATCAGTCTTGTATACATATATTGGAATTGGAATTATCTTAGTCTAACATTTCTCCAATAGACTAAATCCAAATTGTTCTATCTGTTAGAAATAGTGTTAAAGATCATTTGGATGTCATTCAGAAAGTCTGTTGGTGGTTTATTAATCAATTACCAAAGTCCATCAAAGGTCCAACTAGTACACAGGTAGTGTAAATTAAAATTGGAAAGTGTTTCAAAAAAAGGAATATTTTTAATTGATAAAACAAAAAATATATTATGAAATATCTAAAACTAAAAAAGCAATATTAGATAATTTATATACAAATTGTTGTAAGTTTGCATTGTATGACAAACCAGAGAACAGTATTGGTCAACTCCAAGAGACATTATGGGCAATTACCCAGAACTGGTCTTTTCAGTGAATTACTATCCCAGAAACTCATATGCTGTTGTTACATGTATAATATACAATGGGCATCATTGTACTAACTTGAAGTATAAAACAAGTCCAACGAGTGCTACAAATACGACTCCGATCAGAATCAAAATTACCTTCTGCTTGTACATTCTGTCACCAACTATCAAACGCTGATCGGACTGTAGAAGACGTCCCGACTCACTGTTGTATCATAGTCTGAATTTTCCCATGTGACCTGTCAACATTTGTATCTGCGGCTCGCAACTTATGACTGTTATTGCATGGGCTACAGAGGGGAGGAATGACGACTGACTGTATCTCGTGCATTATCTATCTGCTCCCTCTGCCCTCGTAAGCCCTTCAGAATATGAGCACCATACGCCTCAGTCTCAAAGGCAATTCGTGTAGATTCTGCTATTCGCCTGCTTCCGTCTTCCAGTATTTCTGCCCCAGCTAATAGTCTTGTACGATTACTTCGTTCATCGAAAGGGTCATCTGTTGTACCAACGCTGCCACCACCTTTGGTTCCAGGAATGAAGTCAGCTAGGGCCAATGTTGAGAGTGACTCCTTGTGTATCTTCCGATACCTAGTTAACTCATTCTTTGCTTGCCTCAGTCGTGTAGTGTATTGGCCACGAATAGAAGTGGGTATCCCTTGAACTTCAATTTCTAGTTGAGAAATCTGTCCATCGATAGTCACCGTTGCAATTTTCATGAGAAAGTGTCCAACATACGATATCATCCACCTCGCCTAATTCCATTTCGACCTTCTTCAGCACCGCTTTCCTTTGTTCTAGGATGACTCATGGATGATAATCCCATAGTTTAGAAATTCGGGAGTTTACCTCCTTGTAAGTTCTGGCCATTAAAATTCAGTTCGTCTTTGATACTTGACAGCAGAAGCTTGAAATCAGTCTCGGATGAGTGGAATAGCTGGGTAGGCGTTTGATCCATGAATTGAAGTTACCGAGTAGCAATATCAGATGCAACTGTGACAGGATCACGCCCGATGCTTTTTTTTTGTAACGCGATGTACGTACACAGTCCGCGGTAGTCTACTGACTATGGAAGTTCAGTGCCCCTGATATATACAAGTCAAATGAAATGAGAACAGAGCATAAGAGAGGCAGAGAGATATAAGGCAGCACAGGGCTGAAGACGAGGTGGGTAGCAGGCATGGCCAAGTGAGCATGGATGGAGCTCCATGTGTTAGAGTTTGTCTTCGACGAGGGGAGACAGAGTGGGGAATACGCTCCCGGTATCTTTGACTGGTTTGGAGAGTTATGGGGGGTTCTCTGGGTTGTGTGAAGGCAAATGCTGTGAGGTTGGATGTAAGAAACTTGATGAGGTCGGCTAAGCATGGGGAGGGAAGTGTCACTCGGTTTTCTGTGAATTTGGGGTACTCTGTAAGTGTATGAGTTCTGGTCTCTAGATCTGATGATGCCATTGGCTCTTGGGGATGCCCTATAAGTACTCGCCAATAGGAGCGTGGTTTAGGATTGTCCTGATGGCTTGTACACATCAGGTAACAGAATGACGGAAAAGGGATAGCCATGCTTCCCCTTTTGTGCACGCCCGATGCTCGGTAGAAGGTTTATCAGTGATGTATGAGCACTTATCTGACTTCTTTGAAGGTTCTGAAACATCAGCATATTATAATATGTAGCCGCAACCACCTCCGAAGCGACGACATGATGTGAAATTTGGACTGTAATCCAAGGGCCTCATCAATTCCGGACACGGGGTTCTTATATTCCCCTGTCATACATTCTGGATATCCATGTCCCAGTACTTGATTCTCCTCAACGATTCGGTTTATGTATTCGGAAATTTGTGATGCTCCACCTGACTTCAATTACCAAAAAGATCCTCCTCAGGCAACACCTCCGAAAACTGTTTGAGATTCGATTGGATACTGTATGAGGATAAGTTTACTTCGTCAAATCTTCCGCATCTGGATAGCGCCGTTATCATAAAAACTTTACGTTTTCCTTCACTGTTTATATTCACATTGCTAACTCTTTTATTCTGCTTGAGCTGTCATCTCTTCTCTTCACAACAGATGGGCTTTCCTATAGGTGCCCTTCTCATTGGCAGCTTCGTTTCCAGCTGTTTGTTTGGAGTTATAATAGTTCAAGTGCAGCATTATTTTGAACATTATACCAATGACAAACTACTTGTAAAACTTACAGTATGTGATTGAATTCCCTTACTAGCCTCTACTTATTCCTACTATTCAGGTTCTGTTTCTATGGGCACTTGAGCTTGCACATACAATTGGCATAGCATATGACGTCTACATGCACACAATTCCCATCTCACAGTCATCCATCCTTCCCGGTATTTATGTAGCGACGCTCATGAGCGCCTTGATAACGATGACCGTGGAGGTTTCCCTCTCATTAAGGATATATCATGCTTTCCAGCGACCGTGGAGTTTCATAGGAATAGTCGCTATTGGATTGGCGGTTGTACGCTGCGGGGCAGCCGCAGTTCTAGTAGGAAAGCTTTTCAATGACAACAACTTTGATCAAAGTATTGGGACTATGGGAGCATTGCTCACAGGGTTATTAGCCACTGCTGCAGCCATTGACATAGTGATTGCCGCAGCAATGTTGAAATTCTTATTGGTGAAGAGAAGCACACCATTGCCAAGGTATGCTTCATTTCCTCATCAAATGGTTTGTACTCAACATATAGTTAGTGCCCGCAGAATCTTAGATAGACTTATCTTGATCACATTGAGTAGGTTATTCCATAAGTCATCCCTGCTTGGACTTACAAGGCCAATGAATAGGAAGTGGACTTCTCACCAGCATAACAGCGGTCCTCGTCCTCGTCGTCTATCGAATTATGCCGTTCTCATGTATGAGCCCATCTTCAGCATCTTTGTCTACTGCTCACTGTTCTCTTCTCAGTTGTGTGGCTAGCGATCTACGCTAATCTCGCCAAATGTAGGTATAACAGCTCATCGTCTCATCGCGTCGCCCTCAACCTCTCTTTCTTTAGTATATACCATCAGTTTCATTTCTGGGTATGATAGAAAATCCTCTTTATAGTCTGGCAACTTCTGATACCTCAAGCAGCTTGAATGATCGGCAAGGAATGAGGCAACCCCTTTCAGTCAGTCGCTTATGCAGTACTGGCCCGGGGAAACGATATCAAGCGGTAAATTTCCATTGCAGCCAGACATGCTGATATCATAAATCATTGCTGTCTTAGAACATCTGTCGGAAGAGTAGATCATCAATCGAGGTGGTGACGACAACAGAAATTGTTATCGACGTACGTATTCTATGACTGATTGTTATCACTCAGTCTGAAAACTTCCTTTGATGTTTAGCAGGAACAGTCGCGCTCGCAAGATTCAAGTTTTGCCTTACAAGTTGATAAACTGGGTGATCGACTGTGATTTCCACCATCTGGAGATACCTCTACTCTGGAAGCATACTGATTTCGACAAGTACATAGGGTCGTGACTATTATATGGATGATTTGCCATGGTAGAGATTCGGGGAATCTAAGAGTGTAGTCCATATCTTATCTCATGGTCTGAAAAAACGTGTTTCATCACTGTCACCCCCCATATTTCTTTCGAATATTCAAATCAGAACAATATGTTAAGAAATATGAGGGGCTGCTACAGCAGTAAGTGGTAATGGCCGGCTTCCCCCTTCACAAGATCCAATTTATAACTCGGTGCCTCTCCTCAGATGCTCTGGCTGGCAGGGGAATTATTGTACGACAGTCTGAATAGTAACAGCCAGCAGTAGTTCGACTATCATCATTGGTTTCAATTATGATATCAACGAAGCAGCCTTATCAAACAATATACAATTTAGATAAGGATATTACAAGAAATACCGAATTATTTACATGAGGTTTGATAGCACCCAAGACATTTATGAATAATTTTAGAGTTCACATAAAACATGAAGTGATATGGTAAATGATGCTGAGGGAATAACTAAGTAAGGGGGAGTGATATCGTACTTGCGATAGGAACATGTCGTGATGCTTGAGATTGAACTTGTTTCTTGACTAGAGCCTCCATTTTGATGCGACTCTTACGGATATCATCATCCTTGATCTTGACAGCATGAATAAGGGACAAGAAACTGTCGGGAGTCGAGAGAAGCCAGACAGACGAAGGATGATGGAGGTGCTCCAGTGCAGCTTCGGGCGATGTCGCATCAAGAATTTGACGACGACAGAACGTCACAATGGAGACACCCACGCGAAATAGGAAGGGAACACCTGACAAGACAAGTTAGAAAAAAGATTTCATCGTCAGGATACAGGCCCTGACTTACCTTCGAAGAGGAACGCATCCCAGATACGATTGACATAGTCAGGTGGCAACGTGCTAACGAAGAGAGTAGAGAACCTAATAGTATGATGAGAGAATGATACAAAGGAAACACCAGTACAAAAACCAACCAAACAGTGCAGACATCCCTTGGCTCGATACCGAAATCAATGTATATCTTCTTCGCTAGTCGACCATCATTCTGCTCTACAATTCGACTGAACAAATTTGCATCAATATCCATCTGGACTGTGGTTGTCGAGAAATAAGGTCGAAGATGCGAATCCATAATCGACACAAATATCCAGAAAGCGTCTTCTTCTGGAGCGTGTGATAATAACTGTCCAGCAATGAGCGTCAAACCTGTTTGAAATAACGTATTAGCGCTAGCATGTCAAACCTGGCAAGTAAAGTACCCCTAGTATACTGCACATCTGGAACCATCGTCAAATACGCCTGTAACAGGGCCAATACCGGTCCCGTTTTCCCCTGTAAGTGCGGCTGATCCAGGAAACACTTTCTTATATCCTCCTCAATCTTGTCTGCCACGGCTATCCTCTCCCTCTTCCCAAGTTTCATATAGATCCCAGGAACAACCTTTGCCTTCCCATCTGTCAAATGTTGCCAGATGAGATACCTCACAGACGATGGCACACCCTCGTAAATCAATTTCCTGACTTTTTTGCTTTTTCTCCATTGTGGTGAAGCAAGTGAGCTCATAAGGGACATCCATTTCAGCTCTCGATGTCGATGAGCTTCAGCAGTGATATCTGTATCTATACCAGAACACGTGATGGAATGAGTGGAGATGGCTAACCACGATGGACATAATACTGAAATCTTCACCTGTAGGGGATCGCAGATCACTATGTAGTGCTGGGGGACCAGTGGCACAACGAAAGGGAATCGCCTGCGGGTGTGATATGCCCATAGTTGCATGGTCTTGTCCATTAGATGTGAGCAGATCTTCAGTGGACTTCACTTGTAACTGACTCGTCGGCTTTACAAGCTTGAAATCCAAATCTTGAACTTGAACTGTATCGTCAATATTGTGGTCATTGACAGTTGGTGAGGGCATCTCGTCATGTCTGCTCCGATATCTGCGAAGACTGGGTAATGAGAGTTTGCTACGAAGCGAAATATGACGATGATGATGATGAACAGGAGACGGAGGATGGGAATGGGAGTGGGAGTGACTGTCACTTTGACTTGAAACGGAAGTTGGCCCAGCTTCATCTATAGTCTGCTCATAAATGCTGGCCTCTGGCGGAGGTCTCGCACCCGAGGGTGACGACACAGATTTATCACTCACATCTACTGTGGGCCTTGACAGTGGCGGATTGTTCCAAGTTGAGTATGGTGTAGCTTCCCTCAAGTGCAATGGCGTATGAGATAACGAGAGCTGTCTCAAATCAGGCACCGACGAAGGATGAAATGATTGAGAAAGTGGACTCAAAAACGGCTTTGATGATGTTTGTTTGAAAGAAACTCCAAGACTGAGCGGAGAAGAACATGGAGATGTGACCTCGATTTGATTTTGGAGAAGCGATGAGCTCGATCCCTGGCTGCTCTTCAAACTCTGCCGGACATCGCTGGCCAAAGTCCATCCGGTGAGCTGAATCTTGCCCTTCTCTTGACTAGATCAAAGTGAATATTTAAAAAGATAGTACTAGGCACATATCAACTGACCTGACAGGAAACAACGTCTCATCCTTTGTTGAATGTGAACTGAGCGCAGAATAACTCCTACTCCTTGGTCGCTGGCCAGGACCCTTCGGATAGAAATTCGCTCTTGGCATCACTCCCTTACTTATGCCACTTCCATTGCTATCGGCAGTTGCGTTCACATTGATACTCATCACACTCTCACACCTACGTAAATGCTCACTCAACAGTGGTGAACTCGTTGCCGACCTTGGTAAAGGCGGAAGTGGAGACAAGGGGATTGAGGAAACAGACGCCTGAATACTAGGAGGCTGAGGCACCATATGATGCTGCGAAGATGTAAGAGATAGTGGCTCAATCGAAAACGTGATTGGCACAGGTCCTAGCGCTGTATTCAGCTCAACATCACACTCCCCATAGATTGTCGGCCCCCTCGACATCATACATGGCTTTGAAGCAAGTAGAGACAGAGAACGCATTGCGGTCTTCGTCATTACTTCCGGAATTACAGAAAGCATATCATCACACGGTGAAGAATGCTGAGATGCAATGAATAGAGGCCCTCGCGTCTGGATAGATGGTGATTTAGGTGCATTCGGGTGAGGAAGAAAGAGCGTGCGCCTTTGATTTGTACCTGGTATAGGAGCTCCGCTACCTTCACGTAAATTGGCAAGAGTTGGTTGATGACATAAATGTAACGTCGGTGAGACTGGGGATAGAGGCTCCGCTACATCTGTTTTTCTAAATAGGGTTTGCATTGGAGGTGGCTGAGAAGGTACTGAGGAACCATCAAGCAAATGAGGATAGATATGATTTGCAACAAGTGGGGTAGGCGGTGGTGTACAAATAAGGGTGTGTCCTTTCATAGCAGCATGAATAGACTCGGGAAGGAGAGTGGATGTTTGGGTAATGTTCAATGACAAATCATGGGTATGTTCCGTTTCAAATGTAGATTCCTGCATGACATCTGATGGGTTGTCTCTCTCATCGGCGACCATATTATCTTTTACTGCTAATGTATACTTTCCTACATCTGGACCATCGACTTGTTCTTGTGTCTGGTCCTTCTCTGGTTCCTTTCCATCCTCTGCTTTTTCCCTCGAGGCTGAAGCTATCCCGGCTGTAAAGGACGAGACTGTCGTAGAACTGAATGTCGGCGACGGAGCAGAATTTAGCGAAACCCCTTGATCACAAGATGAAGAGGTTGGTGCTACCCGATTGATGCGATGAAGAAGTGATTGACTTTCAGGAAGCTGAAGTAGTGTCGGCTGCGAGCGACATTCTGATCGTGGATCTATATCAAATTTCACAGGGGAACTAGGTAAAGCTGGAGGAGACGACGATGCATCTAATCCCGTTGTGCTATGAGCTTCTTGTTCCATGACAGATGGGCGGACAGATGGGCGAATATAGACGGAAGTCCCCGATCCGATGGAGTGTCGGAAGTTGCCTGGTGTAAGCATTCTGGATACTTCTGACGTTCGATGAAGGGAGTCTTTTGTAGCTTGATCCCGAAGTCCGGGATGAATTGGTGAAGGGTGAGAAGATAGAAGTTCTTGACGCGACCAGCGAATTTCCGAATGCACTTGGGATTCAGCTGATTTGCAGGAACCATCGCTCTTCCTAGCTTCACCACTCCTCTTAAAATCTACACTTCTCCCGAGAGGGACAGTATCACTACTCTTGGTAGCTAGTAAGGAGTCTGTATTAGGCTGGTGACTGACTACAGGAACGGGTGGTGGTGGCTGATCACATCCATAACGATCCCAGGCTTCTCTTTGAGATGTCTTGGAGCCGGCAACTGATGACCTACGTCCTCTTGTGGTTAAGGTCCCACCAGTGACCATAGAGGCTCTCGAGTATCGATAATCATCGTATATATCTCCAGCACCTTCCCATGAGCTCAGAGATTGCTGAGATCGTTGAGACTGAAGGGAGGATTTGGGTGAGCGCATAGAAAGATGCTGAAAGTTGGCAGGAGGAGATAATGGGGTAAGTGAGCGTGGTGGAGGGGTAGACAGAGGTGAGGAATATTGAGAAGGTATTCGAACCATTTGGAACGGGTTCTCGTGGGGGAAAATTACACCTTCGCTCCAAGTATGTGGTACGATAGTTGATGTCTGTGACCCTGGAACATTCGAATCGTCGGTGATGTTATGATATAACAAACCTTCGACAGTGCTCCCATCATTCTGACCCTCGCGTTGGCAGGTGCTCGTGTATTCACTGGTTGATTCATCATCTGACTCTGTTGACTCTAGATTTTGCAGGAGTAAAAGCCCAATTCCAGTTTCCCCATCCGAATCATGGCAATTGGTATGAGCTGGTGATGGAACTGAGGGGGTCGTCAGGATATCAAGGGGAACAGAAGAGGGCGCCGAAGTGTGGATATCAGGTGACTGGTCCTCTTGGTTAAAAGTTGTTTGATGAAGTGGTGAAGCCGTGGGAGACTTTTTAACAATGTTCAATGGAGAGACAATAGCGGGTGAAACAATGGATGGAATAGCAGGCACTGATTCAACGAGGGGACAGGGAGCGTCTCGCGGTTGTGCCGTCGAACCCCGAGGACGTGTCGGTCTATCATAGGATTTGAGTGTCTCGACAGAGGAGCTAGAGGATATTGCAGAAGCAGGAAGACTTGAGGATGGAGAGCTCAGTCTATCATCCTCTGTCAAATGGATGGTATCAGGAGGGGTAGGCAACAAATTGTCATCCTGAAGATTGGTATGAGAAGGAGAGGGAGCTAGTTGTTCAACGTTGGGATCCGAGAACTTCGATTTTCCAGTAGAAACAAAAGACCGTTTAGTGATTATGGGGCGTTTGAGTTTACCATGAAACCGAACATTCTGGCCATGAAATCTCCCAATAATGCCCTCACAAAGTCCCTATACCCGAATCAGATATTACTTTACAAGAGATGGACACTTCGCACGAGATATATATCCTCTTCATTGGGTATTCGCCACAGCACGATGATCTCGTCACCCTAGACTATTATGAGCAAGGCAGAAAGAAGCTGCACCTGGCAGCGCACCTGTAGGAACATGAGATCATCTGAGTGCTGTGCAATGTAGTCGTTCACTGCTGTACATGTCCCAATGCCACCCTTTGCAGCAAAGCGGGTCCAGCGTACGAGCTGCTCGGGCTCCATGTGAAGAACGAGCAAAGTACGAGCAGGTTGTCAGACATTAACAGAATTCAACAAGCACAAATAATTATCTTTTTCAATAATTTATTACATTAGCAACCATGGTAGCAAAAAACAAGGACTACAACCCTGTGGTACATGTTGTAAGTGTAACTTCTACACTACCTAAGCACAAGGAAAAAGAAGTGCAGATAGAGAAGAAAAGAAGGACTAATTGTAGAAAATAAGAGAACCTAGCTTCCAACATATGTGTTTGCCTTGTCAATTCTACTCCCAACCCAAAGCTTGTATCTCACTACCAGACCAACCCTTAGTGCATAAAAGATATGTTAATTAATAGACAAAGTGCTTCTCAAGGGATATTTGCTTTTTTTCTTTTTTTCTTTTCTACTTCTGTTTTTAGATTCTATTCTATATGTATGCAAGGCTAATGTTATTAAGTATCACAAATGGTCACTTACTTGATTTGTGATTGATGAGTGGTGATTTTCAAAGGTTTGAATACAAGGTAAAATAAGCAACAAAAGATGTTATTAAGTCTGAGGTCTAATTCTCAGACTGAAGAGCCTTATATACATGAATGGGATGGTTTGTGCACCTGGACAGAACATCATATGTCTACTGCCTATTGTTCTACATATGGCAGGTCCTTTTGTGATAGAAATAGTGATAACTTAACCAAAGAGAGGCAGTCTGTAATAAAACGGCAGGTGAGCTGGGGCATCTGCAGCGGCGGATTATTTTATTTCTTTTCCATTTTCTTTTATTATGTAATAGTTTGAAGTGTGTGGGACACTATGACTCAAAAGGAGTCTGCGGGATAATTCGAGTAGACAAATACAAGTAAATACCAATTCGTGTATAAGTAGCTAAATCAATTAGTGAGGACTCTGACGAGTTCTCTTTGTCAACTCTGATAAAGAGTGTGCGCTTAAGTTAACCCTAGCTTGAGTCCACTACACAGTCCTTTGTTCTATTCAAGGACTAATGAGTATTTATTTGTGCTAAAGAGAGAGATGGGTCCAAAGTGACCATTCCATAGGTTCAGGTCGGCTGGAATGTTGGTATTATATGGGATGACTGTTGGAAGGTTGGGTTGCATTGAGTGTTAGACACCACCTCATTGTGATCAGGCGTGAGTTGAGGCATCTTGATGGGAAAGCCCATGTGAGGACCAGATGTCTTGGGATTGAGCATCTCAATGTCCATTCTATTGTTATTGGTGGTCATCCTTTCTGTGTAGTCCATTTCAGAGGGGGGAGAAGAGTCCATAGATAAGAGAGATGGGCTACATGGGCCTCTAGTACTGCTTTGAGACAGTAGTCAGCTATGCTGTATGTTAACAGCAGTATCAGGAGGTCTTTCAATATTAGAAATGTTCATGTATGGATTTATTTGAGAATTGACAAAACTAGGATTTGCTATACTAAACTCAGGTGCTACCATACTATGATGGTAGTAAGAGTTAAAGAAGCAATGTAGAAGATCTATTATGAAAAGGAGAATAATAATAATAATGATTAATTAATTAAATGAAATAAAAAGAAAAGAAAATAACTACAAAAATTCCAGAATATGACACTGTTACATCATTGTATCATGAATCGTAACACAAGAACTCTTTCTTTTTCACTTTCTATTTTTAGAACAGACTTACATAATATGAGAAGTCACATGGAGGTCACATGACATGTCACATTGATATCACATGATCACCATGGGAAGGTAGTACACAGACTAGGTAGAATAGGTATAAGTAGTGTACTTAAATCCAGTAGGGACTTTAATGAGTTCTCTTTGTCTACTCTGACTTAGAGTTGGGAGCCACCTATCTGAATTACTCAGATGACCATTTTTTACACATTGGATATGAACTCAACTCATTCTACCTACCTTTTTTAGTAATCAGGAGGATTTCTTTTTTATCTTGTTTGTTGCATTCTGGGCTTTGTAATACTAATATGATACTCTAGTAGCATAGAGTGGCACAAGAAGAAGAACCCCCATCTTTGCCCTTTGTTGTTTTAGAGCTGAAACTTGACTTGAGTGACTAAGAGCTCTTTTTCTTTTATTTCTTTTGCATAAAACTCAATAAAACTTCCCTCAAGGGATATCC
>Ga0153967_100523_pt1 | contig 13005 bp, 8 predicted proteins | sample TSFL051MetaG_FD_104688 | JGI IMG/M metagenome (GOLD analysis project Ga0153967, IMG submission 104688) | Attine ant fungus gardens microbial communities from Florida, USA - TSFL051 MetaG | ecosystem: Host-associated > Fungi > Mycelium > Unclassified | place: USA: Florida, Paynes | collected...
ACCAACTCGGTTCTAGACCTTGTGTTTATGAATCCAAACAACTCAGGTTTTAACAAACATACTCTTAACCCCGACATCCGACTACCTTCAGACCACGTCCCACTCATCATAGAAGTAGGCATAAAAGAAGAAAATGTTGATATTACTTTCAGAGCGATAAAAAAGGATAGCAAAGAAGAAGAAGCTTTCATTAGCGATCTAGTAAAAGGAGTAAGAAATATCGACACCTCCGAACTACAAAATCAGTTGGATATACAAAGGTGCGCCTCTAAGCTTGAGAATATCTTCAAAGAAGCCTGGTCTATACATTCCACGACCAAAAGAATCACCAAACACTCAAAGGATTGGTGGAACGAGCAATGCACTGAATGTATTAACAAATATCATGAGTCAGGCGACATCAACAGCTGGAAATCCTTCAAATCAGCCGTTCGTAATGCAAAGAGATCATTCTTTGATTAGAAGATCGAAGAAATCGCTACGACCAACAAGAGACCATGGGACCTCATGAACTGGGTAAGAAAGAAAAACCTCCCAGCCATCGAAACAATTTATCATGAAGGCCAATCGTGTAACAATCTCCCAACACTGTGGAACGCTCTTCACAACTCATACAACTCAGCTGAAAACAGACCCATCAACACAAGATTTCTAGATGGATTTAGCCAATGCGATGTCATAGAGTGGCCTCCGTTCACAGATCAGGAATTTATTGACGCCATAGCTAAGTGTTCGAACGCATCTGCCCCTGGACCTGACCATGTTACATGGAGACACATCAAACACCTAGTATCAGACAAAACATGCCGCGGTAAAATTGTAAACATCGCTAACGTGTGTATTTCAGTAGGGTACTGGCCCCAACTCTTCAAAGAGTCAACGTCAATTATCATTCCCAAACCCAACAAAGCGTCATACAACACAACCAAAGCCTTCAGACCAATCATACTTCTCAATACTCTGGGCAAACTTATAGAGAAAGTCATTAGCCATAGACTTCAGTTCCACCTATCAGCTAACAGATTTCTCGATCCTAACCAACTGGGAGGCATTAGACAAAGGTCAACTATTGATGCTGGAATGTATCTTACTCACCTTATATGCGTAGGCTGGACCAAAGATTGCCACACAAGTGTCATAGCATTCGATATAGCACAGTTCTTTCCATCTCTCAACCACAATTTCCTATTGCTATGCCTCGCCAAAGCTGGTCTAAGCACTAACATTCTAAACTTTTTCAGAAGCTACCATTCCAACAGATCCACTACGTACGCATGGAACAGTTTCACATCACCAAACTTCGCCACAAGTGTAGGAGTCGGCCAGGGGTCTGCTCTCTCTCCCATCCTTTCTGCTATCTATCTCGCACCAATCATAAAAACATTCAAAAAAAGAATAAAAAATCTAAAAGAAAAAATTCACACAGACATTTTATCATTTGTGGATGATGGTCTTCTTATTTCTCAGGAGAAGAGTTACGAGCTTTCTTCTGCTTTTCTCTTAAGTAGTTACAACATGATTTCTAAAATATTCTCGGATGCAGGACTCGTCATGGAACACAGCAAATCTGAAGTGTTTCACTTTACGCGAGCCCATAACCCACCCAACCTCTCTATCGATCTCACTCCGGTTGGAGGCCCCTTACTTCGACCCAAGCCCATCTGGAGATACCTAGGATTTTTCTTCGACAGAAAACTCAACTTCCATCACCACGTCCATCACTACGCAACCAAGTGTCTCTCCACCCTCAATGCCATGAAGATGCTAGGTAACTCATCTAGAGGGCTTCTTCCATCGCAAAAACGCCTCCTGTATAGAACGTGCATTGTTCCGATAGCCTCATATGGCTTCCAACTTTGGCTCTTCAAGGGGGCCCCGACGACAAAAAACATCACGGAACTAAACAAAATGCAACGTAGAGCTGCCTTATGGATCATGGGAGCCTTCCGCACGTCGCCCTCAGAGGGTGTTGAAGCTATAGCTGGCCTCATTCCCATAAGCCTCCACCTTAAAAAACTCAATGGCCGCCATCATCTCAGATACGCGACCATCCATTCATCTCACGCCATCAATACCCTCCTCAACCAGCACCAAAACAGAAACCAAGACCAGCACAAATTCGCATTAGCTAATCTCACTAACAAGCAAATATCAAAACTGAAAAGCCCTATCAAAGACATTAGTGAAAGGCTCAACGAAATCAAAGACGAATTCGATCCCTATCATCCCATTTTTCATCCTGGTTTGCACCTAGTAGATCAGTTCTCTAGTAGAATAGTTTTCCACTCTCCCACTTCATCTAGTGACGAAGCTCTCTTCGAGCACTCGTCAAAACTCAACCTGGCTTTTGAAAGAGTTCAAAGATCATCTAACGACATAGCCGTCATCTCAGATGGAAGTGTCAAAGCAGTAGGATCAGCCACAGCCGTTGCACACGTATGGAAGGACAACAAAGTTATCGATACACTCAAAGCCCATTCAAATAACGTCACTTCAATGGAAGCAGAACTAATGGCCATACGAATCGGCCTCACAGCTGCCTTCGAAAACACGGAAGCACACCAAATCCTCGTCATCACAGACTCACTCGAAGCGGGGAAGAAAATCACTTCTTCGGGCGAGCAATATCTCCAAAAATCAATCATCCCAATTGCAGTAAAAATACAAAGCTTTCTCAGCAAAGACAGTCGCAATTCAATACACTTCTGGCACTGTCCTAACAAACTAGAGTGGCCCAGGCACACCCTAGTCGATAAAGAAACCAAGACATCCCATATTCCACCCACTTTGCCTGAGAAAAACTCATTCTTACTCAGCAAAAAGAAAGAATGCAATCGTATACTTGAGCTATGGCAACAATTGTTCAAGGATAGCAAAAAGAAAGGTCAACTATTTCTTGAGTTTGAAGATGACAACGAAAAAGTCATAGAACCAACGTATTCCAAAGGAGGATCATGGCTACCGCACATAGGGATTTCAAACTCCATATGCACAAGATTTACGCGCATGATGACAGGACATGCACCAATAGGGGAATACCGACAGAGATTCTTCCCCAACTCACCCATCCAGTGCCTGTGTGGAGAAGTAGACGTTGAAACAAGGGAACACATCTTCATGCACTGCAATCGATACGAATCATCAACCTGTTCAAAAGACATACGAATTTCAAGCTTCGTCGAATTCATAGTTGGCAATCCGACATCTTTCTGCTTTGACAATGGCTAAAAACAGCCTGAGCATCCACAGTGATACTCGCACTTCACCAAAACCATCTGATTCCTTTTCTCTCTAATTTCTTCTCTGTTTCCGTTTCTCTCTTATGTCTCCTACGTATTTAAGTAGATACATTGTGTCTGCCACGGCCTGCCTACGCGCTCCGTGTAATAAATTGCTGATTTAAAAAAAAAAAAAAAAAAAAATCTCCTAGTTTGTTACATCTCCTGTAATTACATTGTAGTCTGTACTTTATGTACATCTCCTTTCTTGGATTTTGTATATATACCACATAGTTACAGTGTAGTTTTCTAGTTTGTAAATCAATGTTACTTGTGTCTACTCTCTTCTTATATACCTCCTTTTCAACTCATACTCCAATGACTCCATTACCCCAAAATTAGCGACCAAAACAGCAACAGAAGATCAGGATATAACATATAAATTGAAGCCAAGGTCATTCTCTCTGTCGTCATTGAATATAACCTTTAGATATTATTTGACAACACTCCTGATTTGTCAGGATCAGCAGAGGAGTCCTTGATCCCTCCCTAGGGTTATAGAGATTAAGATGAGGAGAACTCGACAGAGTCCCTCTATGAATTGACTAGCTATTTATATGTGTACATATGGCTGTGGCTAATCTATTCTAAGAGCAACTACAGTATCTATGTGCTACTATCTATCAAGTCCTGAGTAATTCCCCACGTCAGATAGCTTCTGTCCACATGTTCTCCCACACATGGTGGCTGACTGATAGGGATGAGATCATCACTCGATCCTTCCCATGCTTGTCCTTTTATTATTCATGATGTTCCTGTGTCATAGTCATCATGTCATCATGTCATTAATTACTTAATTAATAAAGAAAAAGAATAAGTGTCAGAGTGAATCATGACATGATTTTATATTCTCTCTCATTTGTTTGGTAGCATACCTGTATATGAGTTCTGGATATCATTTAGACCTTGGAGTAATTATTTTATTATTATTTCTTTTTTATTTATCACTCCATTACCTCTGACACTACTCTGTGACAGACAGGCATGAGGTCTGCTGAGTAAAGAACATGCCTCTACAATGAGGCACTGACTGAGCTACTTGAAGTAAAAAACAGAGTCACAAGTTGGTTTGGCTTGGAATACTCTATTCTGTTGCAAACCAATGAATACAAAATAACTAGTTATCAATCTTATATACTAAAAAAATAAAATACTCTAGAAGATTCTTGTACCTTCATCATGATGTCAACTCAATATCCCAACACTACTATACAAACAAGGAAATATCAATGAAGAGAAGCAGTCCATGTGTTAGAGTTATGGAGAACACCTGGAAACAATGAGGTCAATCATAACAGTTTAGTGATTGGTTTAAATTTTGGTTTTGGAATGGGATGGAAGAGGGTTCCTTTGATACTGGTATTATACTATATTTACCTAAGGGGGTTTAACAGTGAATTACAAATTGGTTTCTAATATTTTCTGGACAGAGGGTGTCTCTGTATCACATGAATCACTTGTAAAAGTTTCCACACAACAATTCCAAAGTTTTCAAGCATGGGGAAGTCATTGGTGTCTTGAAACTTCATGTCTCTTTGTTGGATGAATTCTCTGTTATTCTCAACAAGGTAGTGGCATCCTGAATGAGTAAATAGGATATGGCTGTCGTGTTACATCCCATAGATCCTTATTGTAAGGGACTTGAGGTTGATTGATCAACATATCTTCACATGATGAGTTATTGACAGGTGGGTTACCGATGGGTGTTTGCCATGAGGTGGGCACATTGTTGTCATGAGGAACATGCATGCTTGCTTCCGTTCCTCGAATAGAGTTGTCATTGCCTTGCTAGATTTCTTATTCAATTTGGGTGGCCCAATTGAACAATGCGTTGCCAGTGGGAGTACATGGGAGTACATGACTAGTCGCTGTCAGGTGAAGCAGATGCCGAGAAGAACTGACTGAGAGAAGCTGAAGCACTTCAAGAATGCGGCATGAGGTTTGTCTTACAGAGGACCTTCCTCTACATCCACATTTGCCTGTGATGGCTTCAACATTGGGGCTAGAAGCTAACATAGCTCTATCTCTTGAGATTTCTCGTTTCGAAAGGAAAACTGAAGTCAAAAGTGTCATTGCTGGGGTTCAAACTCAATGGCTCTGTATTAGGCGCTTCCATCATATGATGGTGGTACGAGACAGAGAGGAGTGATCGAAACGGCTTGAATTCTTCATTGGTGCAGGTACATATTATCCATTTCATAGAAACAAACAATTACTAGCAATATAAGCTTTCTCAACATCAGACACCTGGTTATTCAGTAAGTAATTGACAATTACTACTAGTTTCCGGGCTCTCCATCAGTAATGTATCCAAAGAAGGTTAGGTTCAAGGCCCTGCGTTTTCTATTTTGATGTTCTTGACAAACTAACCGTCAACCTTGATTTCTTACTTAACATCCTGCTCTAAGAATCACTACTGCAATGGATCTCTGGAATCACGGCGTCGCATTCAAGCCTGAATTACAGACAGTTGTTGATCATTTTGATCTAATTCAATCAAACTATGGTGAGTAATCAAAAATAAACCTCTTACAAAAACGCCCTCATACAAATAGACTACGTTCGGATCTACTGGGTTGACTTGGTCAATGTGAGACGCTGCCGTATTGTGCCTATTCAATATTTCAAGCAACTCCTGGTGTCAAATCGGCCTGGCGTAAACACTGCAAAAGTCTGTCTTGGCATCATATATCTCAATACATCTCCGGGATTTTCATCAATCGGAGAATATCTCTATGCACTAGACATGTCTACTTTGCGATCGTTACCGTTTGCGGATGGCCACTTGGGTGTTCTTGGCAGGTTCGAGGAAAAAACGCCCTATCACACTACCGACGGTTTGACTAGCGTCGAGGTCGATTTATGTCCCAGGACATTACTCAAGAGGATCATTCAGTGAGTTCTTCCCACAATTAGTATAAAAAATGGTTGTTGAATAGTCGCTGTAGGGATGCTAAACAATCATGCGATGCTGACTTCCTTGTTGGTTTCGAGTCTGAATTTATTCTTCTCAAGTCTACCAATCCTGTGGAACCTTCAAATGTTCATCAATGGTCCTCTGCTGCCGGTTTCCTCGCCGGATCTCAGGAGGCCACTATCTTGGAAGAGGTAGGAAATGCCATGCGAGCCTCGGGACTATCACTCCAAATGATTCATTCAGAAGCGGGCCCTGGTCAATACGAGGTAGTCGGAGGGCCCCTTAACCCCCTAGATGCATCAGATCAGCTCATTTTCACCCGCGAAATAATAGCTAATGTCGCGTCAAAACACGGTCTGCATGCCACCTTTTCTCCCAGACCGTTCATGACAAGTGCTGGTTCCTCTGCACACGTTCATATCTCCGTGCATTCAGTCAAGGAGGGAGAGAAACCACTTGATCAGCTGTCAGAGTACGAATCAACGTTCCTCGCTGGCATCATGCTACACCTACCATCACTTCCTGCTATCACCCTCCCTACTCCCGCTTCATACAAACGCATGGCTGATGGTGTCTGGAGTGGTGGTACCTACGTACATTATGGAACCGAAAACCGTGAGGCGCCCATTCGCCTCACGAATGTGACTTCTCCTCAATCAAGGAACTTCGAGATGCGCTTCGTGGATGGCACAGCCAACCCTTATCTTGTATTGGCAGCTATCATTGGTGCGGGTTTACGTGGATTGAAAACGTCTATGTCTCTGCAAATGAAAGATTGCTCTGGTCCAAAATGTGCTTATGAGATGACAGAGGAGGAGAGGAAGGCTCTGGGAATCACAAAGCGGATGCCACTTAATGTCGGAGAAGCGAGACACAATCTTGCGACAGATATGGGAATGGAAGAGGTCCTCGGGAAGAATTTTGTTGAGAAGTATCTATCGGTCAACCGGGTAAGTTGCTTCTACGAACCTGATTGAAGTTGAAACTCACTTCTATAGACTCTGGAAGAGGCATTACTTCAGGATCAAGACGAAGCCGCTCAATTGACTCGCTTGGTAGAGTTCTATTGAATGGGATATCGCGAAAGATGATTGAAAATTAGTGAAAACAAATAAGATACCAGACGCGGACTGTGTTTGTACACTGCGCAATAAATTGTTGAGTTAAAAAAATAAATAAGATATCAGACAGTTAAGGAGGCTCACTCGCCAGACCAATAACTTACTAGCTTTGGTTCTAATTGTCTGTGCCTTGGCACTGTATTTTTCTTGTCTCACAATATAAGAGAAAGGCATATCACATACCTCGCGTCGGCTCGCAATTGAATTCCAGCAGTGGTACCAACTTATAACTATAGAACTACAATGACAGATGTCATACTCGACCGCAAACAATTTAAACAAATTTCGCATGTGTAGTTCTATTCTACTGTCTCCCTGCTTGACGTCCTGTCTATTTGTTGTTTGAAAGCTGTCACATGAAACATTTGCAGTAAATCATGCGGTGAGGATTTTTATCTAATGTAGACTAATTATCACTCCGATTGCAGTTTCCAATTATAGGAGGTTCCTCCCTGGACATTATCCACGACACCTATATATCAAGCATCCGAACGATGGTTGTAATTTCCCTCTGCCACTATGACTTCCGTGAACGAGAAACGTCTGGCGAGTGACAACGAACGCTCTCTGAACGATCAAGATGTTCTAGCTCGTCTAGGATACAAAGAAGAATTCAAGAGAGATTTTACTCGCGTAGAGCTTTTCGGGTTGTCATTCACTATAGTTGGTGTTGTGCAGTCAATTGCGTGAGTCCCTGTCGAAGCAGGTACCTGATCGTTCTTTTTCATCCATCGACAGCGCTGTGCTCTTGTACTCAATCCCTTATGGCGGTCCCGTCGGCATGGTCTGGGGTGTAAGACCCAATTGTTCAACCCTCTTGGACGATGCTGATTAGTATTAGTGGTTCACATGTTGTGTGTTCCTGATTTTTGTCGCCATGGCCATGGCTGAGCTTGGCTCTGCTGCACCAACGGCTGGTGGCCTTTACTATTGGACATTCAAATTCTCCTCTCCTCGCTTCCGAAGATTGCTTTCATGGTTGGTCGGATGTGAGCTGGTGACCCATCAAAAGAACATTCCCATGACTGATCGGGATGCCGCAGATGTAAATACGTCAGCATATATTGCTGGTTTGGCTAGCGTGGACTGGGGCTGCGCTACTCAGCTTGTGGCAGCGATCAACATCGGTTCGGGTGGATCGTTCAAGGCAACAAATGCACAGACCTTGTGAGTTTCTCATTAAAGCGAACTCTGAGCCTTCGAAATAAAATATCTTGCAGTGGTGTTTATTGTGCTCTTCTCTTCTTTCATGCCATCTTGGCCAGTCTTGCCACCAAGATCATTGCTCGGTTGCAATGGGTGTATATCACTTTAAATCTTGCGTGAGTCTCAGAGGGCTCAATATTCCACGGAGAATTGACCGGTTATGGAAGTCTCTTTCTGACCGTCATCATTGCTCTTCCAATCGCCACACCCCGCGAATTCGTAAATTCGGCATCATTCGCTTTCGGAGATTTTGAAAATAGTACATTTAAGTAAATCCAATCTAAGTCAATTGCCTGATCAAATTATAGTATCCGGATGGCCTGACGGGTATGCGTTCATCATGAGCTTCCTGGCTCCAGCTTGGATAGTTGGTGAGTCTTTGCTCAATTGCTCCCCCTTATTTTTCACTTATACCTCTTGCAGCGGGCTTTGACACCAGTGTTCATATCAGCGAAGAGGCAAGAAATGCTCCTCAAGCTGTTCCTTTTGCAATTATGTGTGCAACGATTTTGAGTTCTGTAGTGGGATGGAGTGAGTGGCGGTATCTTTTGATATACCTCACGATCCTTGACCTGGTACTCACAGTCGTCAATATTGTCCTCTCCTTCCACGCTGGAAACGATTTGCAAATTGTCATTGAAAATCCCATAGGTCAACCAATGGCTACTGTATGTTCGCAATAACCTCATATCCTTATAACACCTTATGATATCGATCCTCAGATATTCGCCAATAGTGTTGGATCCACGGGTACTGTTGTTATCTGGGCATTTATGGTCATCACACTATTCATAACTGGGATGGACTACGTGTGTACCTTCCACATTCTCCATGCAAATACTCTCTCAACCGCTCGATCAATTCACTTTAGTTGATAGCCGGTTCTCGTCAGATTTTTGCATTTTCTCGAGACCAAGGACTTCCGTTCTCCAAGTTCTTGTACCGAATGAATTCACAATCACAGACTCCCGTCCATGCAGTCTGCTTCTGTGCCTTTCTCTCCCTCTTACTTGGCTTGATCTCTTTTGCGGGTCCTCTTGCTATCACAGCAGTGTTTACAACGTCTGTGGTGTGTCAGTACATCGGTTTCACAGTACCGATTATTGCCCGATATGTAGGAGGCTCTGAATTTATTCACGGGCCTTTCAACTTGGGCATTATGGTAGGCACGACTTACTTATAATCTTCCGCTTACTAATTATCTTACAGAGTGGACCAGTTGCATTCATTGCCTCATGCTATATGTCATTCATGATTGTTGTCTTCCTTTTCCCTCCATTACCTGGAGCAACATCGCAGAGCATGAATTACACTGTTGTCGTGACCGGAGGGACTCTTTTACTATCTCTGACATATTACTTCTTCCCGAAGTACGGTGGAAGATATTGGTTCAAAGGGCCGGTGCATACCATCAAGGGTGCAGATGAGGCAGATTAAAGGAAAGCTCTTTGTTGAAAAACTAGCATTAATATGTAGATATGGAATTACACTGCTGCAGGTCACCCTCACGCGTCTACTATGTAAGGCTTCCTTGCCTTGAGCGATGATCTGGATTAAAATAATATATACGGGTTCTGGGCATTACGAAGTCGTTTATGTCCGATTTATCAGGTATACGAGGATCCTTATCTGGTCCCTCTGTATACAGTATAGTTATTCTAATGAACTGGACCGATGCCTATATAGCCAAGAGACGGCCGGAACTGGCCCCGGCTAATTCCCCATTTTGGGACCTATTCTTGAACTCGTCTCAAATTTGGGGCTTTGTACATAATCCTACAGAGCGTCAATGAGTTTCCGGGAAAGTGTAGAGGGTGCGTGTTTGACAGGTATCATAAACCCCGAGAGGATCCATGTTGATAAGTATAGTCCTTCGAAACTCCTATTTCTTTAAATGGTGCTCTCGACACCGTGAATAAGAGGAGAATTCGAGGGTGCCATTTTTCTCTTGGATACTCGAAGGATTCAAGTAATGGAGATCTCTCATTCCTCAGCTACTAATGAAAAGCCAAGGCTTTCCATATTTACAGTTATCTGTAATATGTACATGATTCATGACCCACACTAACAGGCTGTACCCTCCGAGATATCATCGCAACTAAACGGGGTAAAGGTTTCAGGTGACTTTTTCTTGTACAAATCAAGTTATCCTTACTAATTTGCAGTAAAGCCAGTACAGCAGCGAGGCCTGGAAGGATCTAGACGAGGGTCAGCATTCAACTTTGTTGAGTTGCTGGAACATACCCCTTCTGATGCAATCCTAGGAACAGAAATATACGATTAGTATTGACATTGACGTGAGTTCATTAAGACCATACTGCGTCAGTGTTACCTATTTCATTATCACGTCAGGAATAGAAGCAGGCAAGTCATGCGACATACATTCGTTTTGGGGAACCTCCGTAGCAGCACCAAAGGCCTGTGTAGTTATAAACAGGCAAAAGATAAGAGAGAAGAGCTTAGAATTCATTTGGGATGTGAGTGAAAGTAGTGAATGCAGGTTACTTGTATGATGTCCTGCTTTAATAGATGTCCTGCTTTATAGATGTTGGCGCGCTAACCAAGAATATACAATGATTCTCTGAAACACTGTTGAAGATTCCGTGTTCCACTGTTATCGTTATCCTCTTAAACACCGCCATTAGCGTCATGATGCAGGGGTATGTACGTGATTGTCTTGGATTTAGGCCTCTGGCAGGGATAGGAGCCCAGAGATACACGAGGATAGAGTCAAAGCGCCGATCTGATGTCAGTCGACAATTAGGCTAGTGCATCAGATCCATATCTCAACTGAAGGATTTGATCTTAACCTAGGGACCAGAAGAAATTCGTGTGATTTTGTTATGAACTCTAATTTTGATTTGCCCACATTCCAAATAAAGGTTATGGATGTAGAAAGAAACTAATTGTTATGTAAGCATCGACGTCTGGTTAAGGAGTACAGGTCCGCATCCATTAACTACTTCAGCCCACAACAATTCCGACAATAGTGGCCTTTGTGTACTGAAACAATCAAGTGTGGGCCATTGAGAATGGGTCATCAACAAGTGTTGAATGAATTCTATTGGAAAATATTCCTATGCCACTGAAGAGCTAAGCTCTTCATCAGTATCAAGACTGGTATCAGATTCAGCTGCCATATTGATTTTCAAATGTCACACAAGAGATCATGTATCTAGGGCTCTCACTTGCTCGGATTGACCATTCCCTTCACGAGAGACTCATTGTTCTTTGGTCCGCACATAATAATGCAATACGTCTCTTTGATGCTTACACCGGCCATCTGCACACTCAGATTTTGGGTCAAGCAGAAGCATATATGGTGTTTATATGAGATGGAACAACGTTGGCATACTACTCCCCCGAATTTGGCTTGAGAATCTGGGACATAGCATATCTCACAACCGAGCACCAGCATTCCACTGATGGATATGACCTTATAATGTGGGGCATGATAGATGGATGGATGATGGATCTCACCAAGGGTAAGTCAGTGACTACCCTTACCCTCACTCCACCCTTGATTTCGGATTTCATGTGAGCCTGCACAATGCATGTGATTCCTTATCGTTTTAGAAAGGTATACAAGTAGCATAGTTGTGAAGCCTGGACTCCAGAAGATGCTGGGCTTGACCTTTGTGTCACCCTCTGTGCTGGCCCACAAGTACTGGAGTAAAACTATTTTTACTGGAGGGGAAGCAGAGAGGAACAACAAGGAGTAAGCTTGTTTGATAACAAAACTAACTACTGGTTGGACCCATGGGTCCATGTGATTACATCAGACAGGCTAAGCTCAAAGTCTTTGGACTTTGGGTCCCCTCTGAGTGTGAACTATGCTATATTTTATTGACTGTGATAAAGGAGGAAAGTCTACACAGTTTGCAGGTGCAGACAATCTTTGGCTGATGTCACGAGCAGAAAAATGACAACCCGTATCACGATGTGACAAATCATTTGACATATCAAACTTTTGGCAACCAATGTCCGCTGTGTGAACATCACACTATATATACTTGGAAAATCTACTCATGCTATTCTTTTCACCTCTTAACCCCATTCCAATTCTTTTGTCATTTGAATCCACGATCTTTCCGGAATGGCAACATGTTGCCTATCTGAAAAGACTTAGAAGGTCGTGGATCCATATCATGCTACTGAATGATGGCTGCTGTCTATAGTCATTAAAACTGCTTTCTCGTTCCTTCTGGTGCTTTGATGGAGTCTGCAAACTTTGATCGGGTTTCTGGCTTAATTAGTTTCTTCACCCGCGACTAGGCAAAATAACAGTCTCATAGCTTCTTTCGGAACGATTTGAGAGTCCCCTCTCGTGATATGAACCTCACATTGAGTCTGCCAGATAAAGGCCTGGAAAAAATATGAAGCCATGCCATGGTTCTCTCTTCCCTTACAATTGCTCTATGGAGCGGTGGCCTTATCACAGGATGGTGGCTCTCCCACTTGCTCCGGGAGCGCAGAAACAATC
>Ga0153967_100531_pt1 | contig 12918 bp, 15 predicted proteins | sample TSFL051MetaG_FD_104688 | JGI IMG/M metagenome (GOLD analysis project Ga0153967, IMG submission 104688) | Attine ant fungus gardens microbial communities from Florida, USA - TSFL051 MetaG | ecosystem: Host-associated > Fungi > Mycelium > Unclassified | place: USA: Florida, Paynes | collected...
CTGTCATGCTGGACAATTAATTTTGGCAATATAAGTGACATTCGGAACCTAATAATCATAATAAATGGCTTTTGAGAGAGAATTGGCTCCCCAGAAATAACCACTAGAAGTCCAGTCATGTACTTGAGAACGCTATCTGAGTAGCAGAGTAGTGGCCACAATCACCACTATCAGTACCTCATAACGCTTTCCAGATGGTCTCATATCATATCTATAAGACAGACTCTCCTCTAGAAGTGCTCTTGAGAGCGAGCTCGACCTTAGAAGCATTTCCCTTGATAATGACGTTACCCGATAGCTGACTCCTAGTTTGTAATAGGAACACTATCAGAGGTCACGCATCAGTCCTGATTAGCAGTCCAAATATAGAAGAACAAGACAAGGATATGCTGAACGTCATTAGGAAGGGATAGGAAGAAGAAGGACCTGAGAGATGTGAACAGGAAGCAGAAGAGAGAGTAGAGAAAGGTTTAGAAGAGAAAGCAGAAGAGTTGAAAGCAGAGAGGAGTGATATTGATGATAAAGATGCACTCGAGAGCAGTCAGACCAATGTCCAATGAACCTCTTGAGCACCCTAGAACACTTAGAGCAGGCTCAAGGTTGGCTGACAAGATAAAGAAAGTTGGTAGGAAATGGACAGGGAGTATGGAGAGCGGCTATTGCATAATCAAATGCAGACTTGATTCATTCTACCTGTCTTTTCAAGTAATCTGGAGGATTTCTTTCTTATCTTGTTTATTGCATTCTGGGCTTTGTAATACTAATATAATACTCTAGTAGCACAGAGAGGCGCAAGAAAAAGAACCCCTATCTTTGCTCTTCGTTGCTCTAGAGCTAAAACTCGACTTGAGTGATTAAGAGCTCTTTTTCTGTCTTTCTCTTTTATAAAACTTTATAAAACTTCCCTCAAGAGATACCCACTCTAAAGGAGGACTTGGGCATTTGCTTGGACTAGGAGCTGAACCACTTGCTATGTGTTTTTGGAGTAAGTTGCCAACTGTATGGTCAGTTGAGAGCGAGCTTGCACAAGGACAACCTGAGATCTAGGTAGGACTGCTGTATCGACGGCGAGCCAGCCTACTAGACTAGTACCTTGGACAGTAGTGCTACAGTATGAGAGAAATGCACACCTTTGAGATCCAACCAGTGAGAGTGTTTCTAAGTGGAAACTAAAAACATTTCTTTTATTCTAGTGTCTAATAACAAGCTTTTACTATCTCGTGAGCCCCTCCCTTTTATATTTGATTACCTCCCTAGTACCTACTTGATTGCACACAATTGTGGAATGACTTGAAGATTTTGACTCTTTGACTCAGTAGTACCCACTTTTGTAAGGACAGTAAAGCACATTGATATTTCTAGCTACACACACATTACAAACAATCCCCCTTTACCAATTCCCCCATCAGTATTTTCTGTAGCACTGCCTTAGCTTCCTCCTGTACATTCCTCATTCTTTCTGCGAACTTTTCTGCTCCTTTGTGCTTCCTCTTCTTCCTCATCTCGAATCCCATCCTCGGATCTTGTCCCTGATTTGCTTTAAATGGTGACATCTTTATACCAGTGTGCACTTTATTGTTGTAGGCGAATTCAGCCGTACCCAGCCATTCTGGCCATTGCTCTTGTTGGTGGTCTATGAACATTCAGAGATACTGTTCCAACTCCTGGTTCATTCTTTCTGTCTGGCCATCTGTCTGTGGGTGAAATGCTGTAGACAACTTTGTCTCAATTTCTAGCATACGATTCAATTCTCTCATAATACCTGCTGCAAACTGTGGTCCTCTATCTGAAATTATACTATCTGGTAATCCATATAACTTCTAGATGTTATCTCTAAATAGTCATGCTAGCCCCTCTGCACTCATTTTCTCTGTAGTAGGTACAAAATGTGCCATTTTTGTAAATCTGTCTACTACTACTAAGATTGAGTCATATTCTTGAGCCAAGAGCAACTTCGTAATGAAGTCTGCACTGATATGGGTCCATGCTTTCTCTGAAATAGAATTCAGTATCAACTTTCCTGCCAGTAGTTATGTTCAATTCTTATTGTGCTGATAGGCATCATACCTCTCCATATATTGTTTCACCTCCCTAGTGACCCCTGGCTACCAGAAGTTCCTTGTCACCAACTCTGCTGTCTTCCATCTCCATGTTCTCCTACAGATGTATCATGATGTAGCCTGATCACCTCTGCTCTCAACTTTTCATCTCTAGGGATATATACTTTTCCCTCCTTCAGCATTAGGCCATCTTCTTGACGCCACTCTTCATCTCTCAACATTTTCACTCTTGCTTGCTTCATTTCTTCTACAGCTTTAACAACTTCATCATCTTTTACCTCATATTTCCTCACTTTGTCCAATAGATCCACTCCTTCTATAACTACTTCTGTCACTTTGATCCGCTTTGCCTCTAGCCACTCTTTCTTTACCAGTATCTGCTCTTTGTTAACCTTCTCCACTCCAACCTCCCAATCTAGCCTCCTACTCAACCATCTGCCTTCCCCATTTTACTTCCTGGGATGTGTTTCAACACAAAGTTAAATCTAGATAAGTATAGAGCCTATTGCCCTTGTCAGCGATTTAGTTTTTGGTTGCTCATAAAGTACTCTAGATTCTTGTAGTCTGTCTATACTTCAAATTTACTCTTAGTTCCCTCCAGGAAATGTCTCCACACCTCTAAGCAATGTATTATAGCTAGCATTTCCTTATTGTGTATCTCATAGTTTCTTTCTGTTTCATTTAATGATTTGGAAATATATACTACTGGCCTCCACTTGTTATCCTCATACTTAATCGACAACATTCCTCCTGTTGCAAAGTTAGAGGCATCCACCTCCACTCTAAACTTCTTATCTAGGTTAGGTGCAACTAATAGAGGTCAACTTGTGAAGACCGTTTTTAACTGCTCAAACACTTTCTGCTGTTCATCCTTCCATCTCCACTTTTCCTCCTTTCTCATCAAATTGTTCAAGGGTCTAGCTAATTTTGTGAAATCCTTCACAAATCATCTATAATAATTTGCCAGTCCCAAGAACTTTCTAACATCTCTGACCATCTTCAGTATTGGCCAATTCAACACTCCCACCACTTTATCTTCCTGCATCTCAATTTTCCCTTGACCCATTACTACTCCTAAGAAATTCACCTTCTGTACCTTCCAAGCACATTTTTCTGGTTTCATGTATAGGTCATTCTCTTCCAACCTCCTCAATACTTCTTCCACAATTTCCTTATATCCCTCCTCCATTTCTATTCTTATCAACACATCATCTACAAATGCTATCACCTTCTCCTTGTTAATTATATCCCTCAAGATTTCATTCATCATGCCTTGGAATGTGGCAGGCAAATTTGTCATCCCAAAAAACATAATCACTGGTTCACACGACTCTACATACGTAGTAAAGGCTACCTTCTATTCATCCCCTTCTTTAATTTGCACATTATTGTAGCCCCACCAGAGATCTATCTTAGTAAATACTCTTTTATTTCCCATAGAGTCTACTAGGTCTGTAATTAATGGCAGAGGGTAATTGTTCTTGACTGTCTACTTGTTGAGTCTTTTGTAGTCCATAACCATGTGCTTCCCCCCATCTTTCTTGCCTACAAAGAACACTGGCGAGGTTTGGGGTGATTTTGAAAGTCTAATGTACCCCTTCTTTAAATGCTCATTAACAAACTTTTACACTTCCTCCTTCTCGTTTCTAGAGAGAGGATACACTCTTGCTTTACTCGTTTTAAAGTCGTTGTTGAGATCTATCATATGATCCCATACCTTTCTAACCAGCATTCTTTCAGACTCTACCTTTTCAAACACTTTCAACCACTTATGGAACTTTTTGGGTACCATCTCCTCTACCTTCCTATGATCTGCCTCTATCTCTTTTTCTCTTCCCCAGTCTTTCTTCTCATCCACTGCCTATCTAACAATCTTCCTTTCATCTTCTCTTGTTTCTTTCTTCCCTTTGATCTTTACTGACTTTCCACACAATGGTGGGCATCTCGTCATCCTCACTTCTTCTTTCTCCCAGTCAATCTCTGGGTTATGGACTGCTAGCCATGGCATGCCCAATATTACATCTGTCTTCCCCAACTCACAGACATCCATTTGCACTCTTTCCACATGTCCTTTATAAAACATGTTCACTTCTACTTCATGAGTTATTGCTCCCCCACTATTACTGGTGCCATCCACATTTCTTACTTGTAAAGGTCAATCCAATTTAATCAACCTATATTCTCCCTTCTGCACTAAGCTTTTGCTCATGAACATTTCTGTTGCCCTACTATCAAGCAACACTTTCACTGTTCTTCCCTCATGTATATCTACCTTCTCTATTCCCACACTCATCCACACCTCTCTTAGAGGCTTAAAGGTTTGCCTTACTTCTCTCACTTCCTCTTTCTTCTGCACTGCCTTCTGATTGACAGTTTCTGCCACTCTCCTCGGATCAGTGATTCCAATCCTCCCCTTCTGGGCCCTAGGCACTGTCCGTTCTACCTCTCTACCCTAATTTCACCATGGTGTTTTCTTTTCTGTCCTACAGGGTGGACAGAAAACTTCCCCTTTCTTATTCTTCTCCACTCTTTCCTTTACTGTATCTCTCACATTGCATGTACTGCACACCACTCTTTCTGCTCTTCCACTTTGCACCTCCCTTTCTCTTTACTCCTTTGCTTCTCTGCAACTTTCACACCACATGTGCAACAATTGCTTTTTACTCAGGAATCCTTGTCCCCAGTTCTCCTGAGTTTTGGTGCCTTTGTAGTCACATCTGCAACACTCCACAAAGGTCACCACTTTTCTCCTCATTGTCCATCCTTCTATGCTCATTCTGGCTCCTCTTGGGGGTAGTCCTTTTGCACCTGAGTGCAATTTTAATTTCTCCCAGATCTCCTGTAGAGATGTCACTTCCTCACTTCTACTCCTCTCATTCTTCCTGGGACACTCCCACTTCTTGTGCCTCTGTTCTCCATATCCAAAACACTTTATCACATCTCTCACTACTTCTTGCCTTCTCACCTCCCTCACTCCACATTGCATCACTCGACTCCTCAGCACTTCAAACTTATTCCCTACTACCTTCTTCTCCCTTTGCTTCTTCCTACTCCTACAGTTCTGGGCAAGATGGCCAAATTTCCCACATTGCCTACATAACTTCTCCTCCCTTCCTTCCAATTCTGCCCTTAATTTGGCAAGGGCATGCCTTTGATTGAGCATATTGCTCATGAGATGGTTGTATTGTTCCAGAGACATTGTGTTATGTTCTGGATAGATAAAATGGTTTGTTTGTAAAAAAATAAAAAAGGTTTTATTTCTTGAGAGTACGTCGTTTTCTTCTTAGGGCTCACAGTACATCTGCTAGGGTGCACAAGTCTTCTCCCAGCCAGGTACCTACTACCTTATTGACTACTGCCCTAATAATACTGTGGCTATCACTCCAAGGAGGAGATCCCTACACTAAATAGCCTCCTAAAGAGTGACTACTATTCTTCTGCATAGACTGATTACAATGGACCAGTAGTACAAAGTAGATATGATGAAGAAAGTACAAGTATACTACAAAGCCCACTTGATTGTGAGGTTAGGTCTTAGATACGATATCCAAGTTTGGTACCACACTACCACTGTTAGTTCCTAACTGACTAACAAGTCCCCTTAAGCTTGGGGCCCAGCTATCAGGAATTTGGGAGCGATCTGAGTTAATCACACACCGAGGGAGTGATGAGAGTAAGTATGCTCGGAACCAAGGCAGTTAGGAGCTGGTAGTGCAACAAGTTCTAGTGTAACAGTTCTTAGCTTCAGGTGTGTAACCCTAACCAGAATCGCACTCTATGTTAGAGTAGACAAAGAGAACTCGTTAGAGTCCTCGCTGGATTGTGTACACTACTTATACATGTCTGATTATTTGTCCTTGTTTACTGATGCATACATATTACCTAATTAAAAGAAAAGAAAATGAAAAGAAAATAAATATTGACTTAGAGGAAATGGCGGTTCATGACACAGGTAGAAGGACAAAGGAAGAAAATACCACAACCTGTGGTAATTGAGGTAGAAGAAGAATGGAAGGTGGAAAAGATAATGAATAAGAGATGGGTATGAGGAAGAGAAAAATACCTGGTACAATGGAAGGGATGTATGGTAAAGAAAGACACTTGGAAGAGCAAGGAAAATCTCAAGAACGCAAGTAAACTAGTGAAAGAATTTGAAAAGGAATACAGAAGGGCAGAAGAAGAAGAGGCAAGACAGTAAGAAACAGAGGAAGATAGGAAGACATTTAGCAGAGAATTACCTGGAAAGTATACCACCAAATCGCTCTATAGATGGGGCAATAAGAAATACAACAAAAAGTATTAGAAGCGAATGAAGGAAAATTGGAGATGGTGGAAGAAAAACCCATTCTCCAGATATAGTAGAAATCTGTTCTTGAAAAGAGTAAAAGAAGAGAAAAATGAATACAAGAGAGGAATGGTAGAAGAATAAAACAAAGAAGAGAATGAGAAAGACCGACAAAAGATAGAGGAAGATAGAAAATATTTGGAGGGGTTGGAAGATGAAAATCAAAATATGGGTGATCTAAGGGATCTATATGATGAATTATAAGAAGTTCTTGGGATGAGGAACCTTGAGAGGGAGGTGGTGTCATAATTCATGACACAAGGACTTTTTTCTATTTTTACTTTCTATTTTTAGAATGGACTTACATAATCAGAGAAGTCACATGGATGTCACATGACATATCACATGGAGGTCACATGATCACCATGGGAAGATAGTGCACAGATCAAGTAGAATAAATATAAGTAGTATACTCAAATCTAGCAGAAACTCTAATGAGTTCTCTTTGTCAACTCTGACTTAGAGTGGGATTAAGGTTAAGGTTACTCAACTGCAACTAAGATCCTTACACTCACTATTTTCTTTTCATCCTCTCTTACTTCCTTTTTTCCCTTTTTCTATATTCACACTGACTTTCCACACAAAGGTGGACATCTTGTCATTCTCACTTCTCTCTTTTCCCAGTCTATCTTGGGGTTATAGGCTGCTAACCATGGCATGCCCAAAATGACCTCTGTCTTCCCTAACTCACAGACATCCATTTAAACCCTCTCTACATGTTCTTCATAGAACATGTTTACTTCTACCTCATAAGTTATTGCACCCCCACTATTACCAGTACCATCCATGTTTCTTACTTGTAATGGTTGATCTAACTTGATCAACCTATATCCTCCCTTCTGAACCAAACTTTTGCTCATAAACATTCCCATTGCTCTACTATCAAGCAATGCTTTCATTGTCCTTCCTTTATATGTATCTATTCTCTCAATATCCACATCCATCCATACTTTTCTTAGAGGCTTAAATGTTCACCTTACTTCTCTCGCTTCCCCTTTTTGCACTGTCTTCTGATTGATACTTCCTGCCACTCTCTCTGGATCAGTGATTCTAGCCCTCCCCTTCTAGGCCCTAAGCACCATCCATTCTAACTCTCCACCCCAATTCCATCATGGCACTTTCTCCTCTCCTTTCTTATTTCTCTCTACCTTTCCTTCTACAACTGCATCTTTGCTTCCACATGTGCTACACTCCACTCTTTCTCCTTTACCCCTTTCTGCTTCCTCCTCTCTCCAATTCCATGCTTCCTTGCAATTTCCACACCACATATTGCACAACTGTCTCTTGCTTAGAAAACCCTACCCCTTGTTCTCCTGAGTTTTTGTTCCCTTGTAGTCATATTCTTTACACTTCACAAGGGTTACTACCTCCTATCTTATTGTCCATTCTCTATGCTCATCACTGCTCCTCTTGGAGGCAGTCCCTTTGCCCCAAAATGTGTCTTCACCTTCTTCTATACTCCTCACGATGGTGCTTCCTCTTTTTTTCTTCTCTCTTTCATCTTTGGACACTCCTACTTTTTATGTCCTTTCTCTCTATACCTGAAACATCATATCTTTTCTTTTATCACCTCTTGTCTCCTCACTTCTCTTACTCCACATTGCATTACTCAATTTCTCAGTACCTCAAACCAGCTCTGAGATTTCACCCCTTTTATCTCCTCCTTTCCACTCCTATACATTTGGGCCAAATGCCCAAACCTCCCACATTGTCTACACATTCTCTCCTCTCTCCTTTCTAACTCTGCCCTTAATTTGACGAGGGCACACCTTTCCTTGAGCATGTTGTTCATGAGTTTGTTGTATTGGTCCAAAGATATGGTATTATGTTCTGGACAGTGTGATGTGTGTTTGTGTTAAAAAAAAATGTATTTCTTAAGGGACTTGTCATATTCTTCTCCTATCTCACTTGTGTCTGCTGGGGCACAAAATCTTCACCCAGCCAGGTGCCTACTGCCTTATTGACTACTGTCCTAATATTAGGGTAGACTATCACTTCACAGAGAAGATCTCTACTCTAAGTAGCCTTCTAGGGAGTGGCTACTATTCCTCTGCATAGACTGATCACAATGGACCAGTAGCATGAAGTAGATAAAGTGAAAGGTGTACAAGTAACTACTAAGCCTACTCAATTGTAAGGTCTGGTCTGGGCTAGTACCTGAGTTTGGTCCTAACTGTCCACCTCTGAGTCTAAACTTCCTAGTTAGTCCACTTAAGCCTATGACCCCACTATGAGGAAGTTGGGATTGGTCTGAGATAACTGCATATCAAGAGAGCAATGAGAGTGAAGTTGAACAAGGATCAAGGCGATCAGTGTTCTAGAAGTGTAAAACAAGTTCTAGTATAAAGAATGGTCACCCAAGTAGCTCAGATAGACAGCTCCCAACTTTAAGTCAGAATAGACAAAGAGAACTCATTAGAGTTCCAACTAATTAGTTCAGCTACTTATACACAAATGTGTGTTTACAAGTATTTGCCTAGCTAATTTATCTCGTACATCTCTTTTGAGTCTTAATGTTCCATGTACATATAATGACAAGAGTAGTTGGGATGACGATCTTATCACACTCAACATTATAAGAGAATGAAGAGAACTTGATGGAGTCTCTTGGTGGATTATGTTACCTACTTATACACTATTCTTATTTGTCTATGTATATGCTTAGTAACTACTGATCTTTCCAGAAGGTTCCATCATGTGACCTGTCATGTGACCAGGTCATGTGATCCTGCTTATCTTATCTTATCTCTCATTTCTATTTTTAGAAACCCTCATCTAGTCCATCCGAGAATAACTCTCGTTCTTCCCATCCCTCTAGTCATACTATTTTTGGTTTGGGTGGGCGATTTATGACAGTACACTTAGTATTATCTAATTAAAGAAAAAAAAAAGAAATAAAATAATCCACTACCATGGATTGTCTAGCTCACCTGCTGTTTTATAACATGGTACTAAAAATGTGAAAACAAGTTTTAGTATAACAACTTAGGTTTTGGATGAATAACCCTAATCTAAGACATACTCTTTATCAGAGTAGATAAAAAGAACTTATTGACTATACTACTTATATACTTTATTTATTTGCATATATTTACAAGTATCCTATACATCAGTCTTTGAGTCATCCTTCTTATTTTAGTACTTCTTTTCTGCATGTTTGAAAATAAAAGAAAAAAAATAAAGAAAAATAAATATTATCTTAGGAGAAAGTGGCAATTCATAACACTTCTAGAACTTTCTATCATGTGACTCTTATCTTATCAGATCTTGTCTTCCATTCCATTTTTAGAATCCTTTGTTTAATCCATCAGAGAAGAGCTCTTGCTCTTCCTATCCTTCTAGTTGTACAATTTTTGGACTAGGCTGGTCCATGACACTTTTAGGTAAATACATAGTAGCCATCTACACAATTATACAATGTCTGAGTCTATTGTCTTTCACTTAGGAGAACTAACCCATATGCTCTAATACTAAGCTACCAGACTATTACACTGGTTCTCCTGCCTCAGGGTAAGCACCCAGCCCAGTTGGAGGTCTTATTAGGTTCCAGAGTACCTCTCACTTCATCATAGACTTCATTTTATCACAGAGAAGTTTGATGAAAACTATCAGGGCACTCAGTTTCAGTCTGAAGTGTGCAGAACTATTGATTGATGTACCTGTCTAACTACATCAGCACAGAACTTACAGTAGCATTAATGTTCACCTCAGTCTGAAATGTGCAGAACTGAGGGATAAGAAAAGTCTGCGCTGGCAGACACAATAGTTGTTTAGTGATCGATCAAAAAGTGTATCAGTCCACATATGAGAGAAGGAGACAGAAAACCCAATCGCTAGACGACATCTTTCGCATCACACTACGCACTATTGGCAGTGGAATCCTCCATAGACTTTGTCTGAACCTGTTCATTCAACCCGTACCGCTCATCCGCTACCGTTTGCATAGGTACCTCTTTCATCATCAACGTACTCAACAACCCCAAGGCAGATATTCCCAGCAGGGTCTGCCACAATACCTTCAAAGAGTCCGAAAATGCAACTCGAACTTGATCTCTCAGAGGTTCTGCAAGTGTTGATATGACAGGAATGGCGCTGTAGGATAGTTCCAGTCCGCTGGGTAGCAACTGAACGAATGCCTCCGGAAGCTCCACTTTAAGTTGATTTTCGAGAACCGTTGAACCTATGGTTACTCCCAACGCCTGTTTACAGGACATCAATATCTCACGAAATATACAAACCACAGGAATGGGCACTTACCGAGAAGAACGACCGAATAAAGATGTATAGCCCCAATGCGCTTCCATTATCGCTCACTGGAAGGGGAGACAGGATCGGAAAGGTCGTCACCACATACTGCATGGTAGCCTTGGTTAAGATCGTCAGATTTACTTAAAATATGGACCAACCAGCATCCCAAATCCAATCCCTGCAATGAATTCAAATCCAACCCAATTTCTCACTGCACTGTCCACATGAAGGGTGGTCTGTAACCCCAATCCAACGAGGACGAAACCCCATGAGATAACATTCTGGATGCGGTAACAATTAAACTTGGATGTTGTCGCTCCTATGAATATTGCAGCTGGTGCAACAGAAAAGCTATATGGAAGAAGGTCAACACCGCTGCGGATAGGCGAGTGACCTTTACAGGCTTGGAAATAGACCGGTATGTAGACTGGGGAAGACAAGTCAAAGACAGAAAATGTGATAAGGATTGACGCCGCTCACAAAAGGCTGCGGCTACCAAAATGCCGTGGATGGCTGTGGCAATGTATCTGCTTTGCGATTACTGAATGAGTAATGGATAAACTTTGATGGTCCTTTACTTGCCCGCTGACGCTTGTCCGATTTTTGAGAAGTCTGACCGGCATAGTAGGTTCAACTGGCATGAATGCTTCGTAGACAACGAAAGCTGCTATACCTACGAGACCTAGGATGAGGGGAAGTAGTACACTGACTGAGGACCAGGGGAATCGAACACCTCCCCATGTCAACCCCAAGAGTGCGGACGTTGCGGACCCAACTATGATTATATTTCCACTGAATGTCTTATGAGCTTTGGGACATGAAATATGAGATTTGCCACCAACATCCAGTCAATTCTTGCCAATTTCTGGGACATATTCTCTTTGGGAACCCTGAGGTCTAAGCAGAAAAGACAGGCAACAAATGCAATGCCAGTGAGAGGGAGATTCAAATCTGTGGGATACCAGTTCAGACAGTGCAAAGAATAACCTACAAACATCTTACAGAACAATCCTCGCCATGTCCAGTCTTCCCTCGAAGAAAATGCCCCTCCCTGTGCAGTATCATTAAGAGAGAATGATAAGTAGCGAACGTAGAATGCTCACAACAGGCGGACCCAAAGTACATGCAATAGACCAGACCATACCAATCAGACCTTGATACATCCCTCTTTCCTTGAGCGGAACGAGATCAGAAAGTATTATTTCTGAGAGTGCGAGGATGCCACCTGCCCCACCACCTTGAACAGCTGATAAATTCCAGATAAGGCGAGTGTCAACTATCATTTCAAGAGTGTAAAACTTACCACGGCCGCCGATGAGCATGTTCATTGACTGGGCACCCCCACACAGCGCACTTCCGAAAGCGAAAAGCAGAATACAAGCCAACAGGATAGGTCGTCGACCAAAGATATTGGCCAAGTGTGCCGACATGGGGATCGTAGCAACTGACACAAGCGTGTATCCGGATCCTATCCAAACAAACTCAACACCGTGAAGGTCAGCTATGATTGTGGGGAGGGCCGTCGAAACAGATGTCTACATCTAGTTGAGGGGGATGTGAAATTTCTGCCGGATCATTCCACTCACTGAATCAAGGGCTGCTAAAAAGGTTGACAACATGATACAGATCATTGCCAGCCAAAATCGCATGCCCTTTGCAGGAGATGGGGACACAATGACTTCATTTTCTCTTGGCTCTTTAGACTGTGCCTGTGGCATGTCTCAGATGAACTTGGGTAGAGGAAGAAGGGTGGGAGTTTAAAAGCTCAATCACCCACGCATGTATATCAAGTAATCAAGTAATCAAGTAATCAAGTACAGCTGGACCCTGTAATTCTAGCGCGATAGATAAGTTCAACATCATTTTACCAGGACAGGAAACAGGTTGTGGATTGATGGAAGGCAGCTTAAGTGATTGTTGGTGGGGAAATGGGCAGCGTGAGATAAAGGGGGTCATAGTCCGAGGTGTGAGGATTGCTATTATCCTTTCCAGGAAGGTCCATCTGTCATGGAAAAGAGAAGACCAGTGTGTTCAGTAATGTGATTTATGCTATATCAAGTTTCATCTTATGAGCATTTCATGATGGAACAGGAGACTTGTATAACTTAAGACTTCGCAGTTGTCCTGTTCCAGGTGCAACGAGAATGTCCCAATCTACCACTCCTCCAGATGTGGTGCCATCACCCTTTCTTCATGAGGAGAATGGACTGTTCGTTGGAATCGCCCTTGAAAGCATATTCTATGGTGCACTTCAATCCTCCTTCA
>Ga0153967_100538_pt1 | contig 12785 bp, 12 predicted proteins | sample TSFL051MetaG_FD_104688 | JGI IMG/M metagenome (GOLD analysis project Ga0153967, IMG submission 104688) | Attine ant fungus gardens microbial communities from Florida, USA - TSFL051 MetaG | ecosystem: Host-associated > Fungi > Mycelium > Unclassified | place: USA: Florida, Paynes | collected...
TGTCTAAAATAGCGATAACTTAACCATATAAGGGGCTGTCCTTGTTGTATTCAAGGATTGATGTGCATCTATGGGTAATAGATCAGTGTCATGCCAAACCTTGAGGTCCTTGTATCTCCACAAGACCTTATTGCCCTAAGGTCTATTTATGATTGTCAGGAGTGTATTGAAGAGAGCTTCCATGTGCATGTGGAAGCAAATGTCTGCGTTCGGCGGTTCCCGAGATATCTGTCAATCAGTGTCCAGCACTGATTAACTGATATCTCAATGAGTACTAATTGCTTTGACACATTTTGGGCATCGTTTGAAAGGTCTTCATGAGGGCTTTCAGACGCATCCTAGACCGTGGGAATCGTGCAAGTATCCGTGGAGTTATGGCCGAATGAAGTTTGTGACAGTCCTTTTATTAGATCCTGACGTTCCCGTGTCATCGTATAGCCGTTAATTAATTAGATTTTAATAAAGAAAAAGATAAGTGTCAGAGCAAATCATAACAGGGATTGGAATAGTGAGTTATAAAATCCTCAAGGACAAGGAAGCTTGAGAGGGGGGTGGTGTAATGAAACAACAGACGAGCTGGGGCATCCGCAGCGGCGAATTATTTTATTTTATTTTCATTTTATTTTATTATGTAATAATTTGAAGTGCGCAGGACACTATGACTCAAAAGGAGTCCATGGGATAATTAAAGTAGACAAATACTAGTAAATACTGATTTGCATATAAGTAGCTAAACCAATTAGTGAGGACTCTAACGAGTTCTCTTTGTCAACTCTGATAAAGAGTGTGCGCTTAAGTTAACCCTAGCTTGAGTTCACTACAAACTACCTCAATATATCATTGATGTAATGTAACAACTAAGTCAGATAAAATGTCTTACTTAATGTTATGAGAGAACAAGGAGAACTTAATAGAGTTTTTTTATAGATTGCTGTTACAGAGTAGTGTTAAAAGTAGTGGAGTGATTGTCATGAACTACTCAATTCCTCTGAAACAATATTTATTTTCTTTTTCTTTTCTTTTATTGGATGTGTGAGAACTTATTACCAAATTTGGAATGGTGACTCAAAAGGGAAACATAAGAGAAATACAATGTGTACAAATAAGTAAAATATATAAGTAGTATAGAACAGTTAGCAGGAACTCTAATGAGTTCTCTTTGTCAACTCTGACTTAGAATGTAAGCTTAAGCTACCTCAGCTACCATTCACTACAGTGATGTTAATAAAGAAAAGAAAAAAGAAATAATAATATAATTACTCCAAGGTCCAAATAATATTTGGAACTTGATTACAAGTATGTTACTAAAGAAATAAAAGAAATTGTAAAATCCAGAGTGTTGTCAAGTAATGTCTGAAGATTATATTTAATGACAACAGAATAAACAACCTTAGCTTCAACTTGTGTATTGCACCCTAATCTTCTGTTGCTGTATTGGTTGCTAACTTTGGAGTAATAGAGTCATCAGAGTATAAGTTAGAAAAGAGATATATCAGAAGAGAATAGATACAAGTAATGTTAATTTACAAACTAGAGAACTACACTATAACTATGTAGTATATATACAAAATCTGAGAAAAAAGATGTACATAGAGTATGGACTACAATGTAATTACAAGAGATGTAGTGAACTAGGAGATCTATTATGAAAAGGAGAATAATAATGATAATTAATTAAATAAAGAAAATAAGAATAAAAAGAAACAACTACAAAATTTCCATTGCTTCTTGAACTTCTACCTCTATCACATCATGGTAGTGCCCAAGTTGAACTTTGTGAATACAATGCCTGATAATTCCCAAAACTCTTATTTGAATTAACCTAACCCTGAAAGACCTCCAGACACTGCTGTCAATATACAGCATGGTCAAATGCCTGTTAAAAACAGTTTCAACACACTCTGCAGCCTGTCTTTATCACCTATGAATTCTTTTCCCTCATCTGAAATCGACTATACTGAAAGAGTAGCAACTTTGAATAACCAAATGGATGTTGAAATGGCCAACCCTTCTATGGACAATACAAGGTACAACTTGTCTGAACATATGCATGGTGACAATGAGGTGGTGCCTAGTGCCTCATGTCAAATCAACTCTTCTACTCTGCCCATTACACCTTTGACCATTCCCTATGAGGCTAATGCTCTGGCCAATTCTCACCTATAGGATGGCCATTTTGGTCTAGTATCTTTGTTTGGAACAAATGAATTTCTACAAAGCAATGCTCAGAACATTTCATGCTCTTTGATACGTATTACTGAATTCATAAAACAAAGAAACATAACAGATTGCAACAGAAACAAAATCCCTCAGATAGATTCATTTGGTGAAGCAGCTTTAACTTTTATCCAGGCTATCTACGAAGCCGGATGGAATAAGCTCCACACAACAGACAAAACCTCTATCGAATGCAAAATCAAGATGCAATTTGTCAAATTGGGTCTGCCAAATACAAATCCCAGTAAAAGAAACATGATCAAAAAAATTTCTCCTTCCATTCCTGCTCATCTTTCCCACAAACAACTAGAGGAAATCAAGAAACACATGGAACAAAGAAAAAGAAATAAAAACAAGGCCAAATCGTATGCTCAGGCCTTCTCACCTACTGCTGATATCCTCAAACTTAGGGATGCCTTCCCTGCCCTACCTGACAAAAAAATCATTGAAATTCACAGGGCTACACCTAGTAAGAAATCTCCAAAAGGTAGGAAAATACAAATCACTACTAAAGGCCCCTTCAGAAAACAAGCCATCAACCTAATCTCTGCTCAATACTTGGTCACAATTATGAATAATGCAGGGTTTCATGTAAGCACCATTAACAGTTGGTTGAAAGAGATCAAATCTACTCTCCGAGCAGAATTCATGCAACCTTTAGTGGAAGACTTAATTATTACCACCAACAACATACCTGCGGCAAGTGATCTCTCTACAATGGAGAAATACATCAAATTCATTAAAGGCATTAATCATAATGATGTTTCTGCTCCACAACTTTCTCAATCAAAGTCATACCTAAAAATTACAGGCATTCTGTATATTCAGCCCAGTGGCCTTACTCTAACCAGTGATGATATCACTAACTATTTAAAGAATAGTGATTTGTTTGAGGACACCTCCTTAGCATCCAAACTACACATTATCAAAGCATCACCCAAGTCTGATATGGCTATTGTATGGATTGATATCTGGGACTCACAGAGCGGCTCAAAAACCAAACTGCTTATTAACTATTCTTTCAACTATGGTAGATCTATCGCCACTATTAGAGGTACTAACATGAACCTAGAAGTACCTCAATACCACAATTGCTGGAAATAGGATCACATAACCTTCACATGCAAAGCCCACAGTACCAAGTGTCAAAAATGCAGAAGTCTCTATAAGATCAAACATCACAGAGATATGGTCTAGTATTGCAAAGCCAACTTCAAATTGGACCTCATGCCTCGAAACCAAACAAGGTGAACCGTGTCCTCACACCTTCAAATGCGTAAACTGTAAAGGTGATCACATGGCCGATAACAACAAATGCTCATACTGGAAACACAGATTCAATTGGGAATGGCACACAAGAAAAGCTTAGGAGGTCAGAGAAATCAGGGCCAACTCAATTCACCTAGCCATAGGTGGTGGGAATAAAATATAATTAAGCACAATTTAAAAATCTTCTCTCAGAACATAAGGAAAAACAAAACACTCATTGATATAATTCTAGAAACCCAAAAAAATGTTTTGAACATCATTCTTATTCAAGAGCCACCTTGGTCCTTACTAAAGTGTATTCCCAGCCACACTGATCCTGAAGGAGACCTATACTATGGCACTCTGAATCATCTGGACTGGTCATTATTCATACAAAATGACGGTCATATTGAAAACTATCCTAGAGTTACAACGTACATTAACAAACGTCTTTCAAGAATGAGGTTCTCCCTTAGAAAAGACCTTATAAATCACCACGACATCAACATCATCAATTTTCACAATGGACAGGACATTAATTTCATCATCAATATATACTCAGACAGCAATCAAACAGCTCTACAAGTTTTATGCAATAACACAAGAAATATTGGAAACACAGTAGTCATAATAGGCGACTTCAATATTAGGGATAGTGACTGGGACCCAAATGTCCAATACCACTCTATTCACATGGAAGATCTTATGTCCATTGCTGACAGTTTAGACCTTGAACTAGCTATACCAATAAACCCAGGCCCCACCAGATTCACAGATAATGAACATGACTCCAACTCCATCCTTGATCTTGTGTTTATGAACCCAAATAACGCTGGCTTCAATAAGCACATCCTCAATCCAGATATCCACTTACCCTCTGATCATGTCCCCCTCATTATAGATGTAGGCATAAAAGAGGAAAATATCGACTTTACTTTTCAAGCTATAAAAAAAGACAACAAAGAAGAGGAAGCATTTATAAGGGACATTATAAAAGGTGTAAGAAACATTGACACATCAAATCTAAAAAGCCCAGAAGACATACAAAGGTGCATCACCATCATCTCCACAACCTTCAAGGTCGTCTGGTCTACACACTCTACAACCAAAAGAATCACTAAACACTTCAAGGAGTGGTGGAATGAACAGTGCACTGAGTGTATTAACAAGTATCATGAGACAGGCAATATCAACAGTTAGAAGGCCTTCAAGTCAGCTGTTCAAAATGCCAAAAGAACATTCTTTGATCAGAAAATTCAAGAGATAGCATCATCTAACAAAAGGCCTTGGGATCTTATGAACTGGGTAAAAAAGAAAAATCTCCCCGCCATCAAAGCAATTTACCATGAAGGCCAACCTTGCAATAATCTCACAACATTATGAAACACTCTCCACAGCTCATACAATTCAGCAGAGAACAGGCCTACTAACACGAGATTTCTAGAAGGGATCAACCAATATAGCAACATAGATTGGCCGCCCTTCACAGGTCAAGAATTCATAGATGCCATAGCTAAGTGCTCAAATTCATCTGCTCTGGGTCTGGATCACGTCACATAGAAGCATCTTAAACCGCTAACTTCAGACAAAATCTGCCTAAGTAGGATTGTAAATATTGCTAACACCTGTATCACAGTAGGATACTGGCCCGATCAATTCAAGGAATCAATGTCAGTCATCATTCCAAAACCCAGCAAAGCATCATATAACGTATCCAAGGCCTTCAGACCCATTGTCTTACTTAATACTGTAGGCAAGCTCATTGAGAAAGTTATCAGTCACCATTTCACCTGTCAGCCAATGAATTCCTCAACCCTAATCAACTAGGAGGCATTAGACAATGTTTGACCATCAATGCTAGAATGTACTTTATGCATCTCATACATGCAGGCTGGATATTATAAAATGGCAGGCAAGCTAGACGATCCATGGCAGCGGATTATTTTATTTCTTTTTCTTTTCTGATAATTATGTAATAGTAAATGCACATGGGACATCATGACTCAAAAGAGATGTGTGGGATAAAATATTTAGGCAAATACTTGTAAACACATATGCGTGTATAAGTAGCCGAGCCAATTAGTGGGAACTCCAACGAGTTCTCTTTGTCAAACTCTGACTTAGAGTGTGAGTGAGGTTAAGGTTATCCAACTGAGACTTCAATCGTTACACTAGAACTCGTTTACACATCCAGACACCAATCGCCTCGATCCTTATCTAACTTACTTTCATCACTCTCTCGGTGTGTGATCGACTTAGATCACTCCCAACTTCCTCATAGCTGGGCCACAGGCTTAAGTGGACTGACTGGGAAGTTTAGACCCTAGAGGTGGATGGCTAGGACCAAGCTCAGGTACTAGCTCAGACCAGACCTTACAACTGAGCGGTGCTCTTATGTCTACTTGTACTTTCTTTTTGTTACATACTTTGTGCTACTAGTCCATTGTGATCAGTCTATGCAGAGGAATATTGCCACATCCTTACCAAGGCAATTAGTATAGGGATCTCCTCCTTGGAGTGATAGCCACAGTATTATTAGGGCAGTAGTCAGTAAGGCAGTAGGCACCTGGCTGGGAGAAGACTTGTGTGCCCCAGCAGACATACTGTGAGCCCTTTGAAGAAGATGATATACCCTCAAATAATATAAAACTTTTTTACACAAACAAATTATCCATCCAGAACATAACACAATGTCTCTGGAACAATACAACAACCTGATGAGCAATATGCTCAACCAAAGGCGTGCCCTTGCCAAAATAAGGGCAGAATTGGAAGGGAGAGAGGGAAAAGCTGTGTAGGTGATGTGGGAGGTTCGGGCACCTAGCCCAGAACTGTAAAAGTGGGAAGGAACAGAAGAAAGGGAAGGTAGCAGAAAACAGATTTGAAGTGTTGAGGAGTTGGGTGATGCAGTGCGGAGTAAGGGAGGTGAGGAGGCAAGAAGTAGTGAGGGATGTAGTGAAGTGCTTTGGATGTAGAGAGAAGGGACACAAGAAGTGGAAGTGTCCTAGGAAGAAAGTGAGGAGTAAAAGTGAGGAAGCGGCACCTCCAAAGGAGGTCTAGAAGAAAGTAAAATTGCACTCCAGTACAAAAGGACTACCCCCAAGAGGAGCCAAAATGTGCATGGAGGGATGGATAATGAGGAGAGAAGTGGTGACCTTTGTGGAATGTTGCAGATGCAACTACAAAGGTACCAAAACTCAGGAGAACTAGGAACAAGAGTTCCTGAGTAAAAGACAACTGTCACACATGTGGTGTGAAGGTTGCAGAGAGGCAAAAGAGTGGAGAGAGAGAGAAGCGCAAAGTGGGAGAGCAGAAAGAGTGGTGTGTAGTGCATGTGATGTGAAAGATACGGTGAAAGAAAGAGTAGAGAGAAACAAGAAAGGGGAGATTTTCTATCTACCTTATAGAACAGGAAAGAAAATGCTGTGGTGGAATTGGGGTGGAGAAGTGGAACGTACAGTGCCTAGGGCCCAGAAGGGGAGGGCTGGAATCACTGATCCAAGGAGGGTGACAGAAACTGTCAATCAGAAGGCAGTGCAAAAGATAGAAGCGAGAGAAGTGAGGCAAATGTTTAAGCCCCTAAGAGAAGTGTGGATGAATGTAGGAATCAAAAAGGTAGATACTCATGAAGGAAGAACAGTGAAAGCATTGCTCAATAGCGGAGCAATGGGGTTGTTTATGAGCAAGAGCTTGGCACAAAAGAGAGGATCTATGTTGATCAAACTGGATCAACCTTTACAAGTAAGGAATGTGGATGGTACTGGAAACAGTGGAGGTGCAATCACGCATGAGGTAGAAGTGAACATGTTCTACAAAGGACATATAGAGAGAGTTCAAATGGATGTCTGTGAATTAGGAAAGACAGACGTAATTTTGGGCATACTATGGTTAGCAGCTCATAATCCAGAGATAGATTGGGAGAAAGGAGAAGTAAGAATGACGAGATGTCCACCACTGTGTAGAAAGACAGTGAAGATAAAAGGAAAGAAAGAGATAAGAGAAGATGAGAAGAAAATTGTGAAATGGGCAGTAGATGAGAAAGAAGATTGGGGAAAAGAGGAGGAAATGGAGGCGGATCATAGGAAGGTGGAGGAAATGGTACCTAAGAAGTTCTATAGGTGGTTAAAAGTATTTGGGAAAGTAGAGTCCAAAAGGATACTAGTTAGGAAGGTATGGGATCACGCAATAGATCTCAATAACGACTTCAAAGCAAGTAAAGCAAGGGTATACCCTCTTTCCAAAAATGAAAAGGAGGAGGTGCAGAAGTTCATCAACGAGCATTTAAAAAAGGGGTATATTAGATCTTTGAAATCGCCCCAAACATCACCAGTGTTCTTTGTGGGCAAAAAGGATGGGGGAAAACGCATGGTTATGGACTATCATAGGCTCAACAAACAAACAGTGAAAAATAACTACCCACTACTGTTAATTACAGATCTAGTAGATAGCATGGGTAATAAGAGAGTATTCACCAAAATGGATTTACGATGGGAATACAATAACATGCAGATAAAAGAAGGAGATGAGTGGAAGGCAGCCTTTACTACTCATGTAGGGTTGTATGAACCAGTAGTGATGTTTTTTGGAATGACAAATTCACCTGCCATGTTCCAAGGCATGATGAACAAAATTTTGAGAGACATGATCAATGAAGGGAAAGTGGCAGCATTTGTAGATGACATGTTGATAGGAACAGAGACAGAGGAAGAGCATAATGAACTAGTGGAAGAAATGCTGAAGCAGTTGGAAGAGAATGACCTGTATGTAAAACCAGAGAAATGTGCTTGGAAAGTGCAGAAGGTGAATTTCCTGGGGGTAGTAATGGGTGAAGGGAAGATTGAGATAGAGGAAGACAAAGTGGTGGGGGTGTTAAACTGGCCTGTACCAAAGACAGTCAGAGACATTAGGAAATTCCTGGGTCTAGCCAATTATTACAGGCGCTTTGTGAAGGACTTTGCCAAGCTAGTCCAACCCCTGAACAACCTAACAAGGAAGAAAGAAAAATAGAGGTAGAGAGATGAACAGCAGAAGGCTTTTGAGCAGTTGAAGACAGTCTTCATGAGCCGACCTCTATTAGTGGCACCTGACCTAGATAAGGAGTTTAGGGTGGAAGCTGATGCTTCTAATTTTGCCACAGGAGGAGTGTTATCCATTAAGTGCAAAGATAACAAGTGGAGACCAGTCGCCTACATTTCTAAGTCATTAAATGAAACTGAGCAAAACTACAAGATACATGACAAAGAAATGTTGGTAGTAATACGCTGTTTGGAGGCATGGAGGCACTTCCTGGAAGGAACAAGAAGTAAATTTGAAGTATGAACAAATCACAAGAATCTGGAGTATTTTATGAGTAACCAAAAACTAAATCGATGACAAGCATAATGGGCTCTATACTTGTCCAGATTTAACTTCATATTGAAATATATCTCAGGAAGCAAGATAGGTAAAGTGGATGGGTTGAGTAGGAGGCCAGACTGGGAGATTGGGGTGGAGAAGGATAACAAGGAGCAGATGTTGGTAAAAAAGAAGTAGTTAGAAGTATGTCACAAACTTCATTCGGCCATAACTCCACGGATACTTGCATGATTCCCACGGTCTAAGATGCGTCTGAAAGCCCTCAAAAAGACCTTTCGAACGATGCCCAAAACGTGTCAAAGCGATCAGTACTCATTGAGATATCAGTTAATCAGTACTGGACACTGATTGGCAGATATCTCGGGAACCGCCAAACGCGGACGTTCGCTTCCACAAGCACATGGAAGCTCTCTTCAATACGCTTCTGACGACCATGAATAGACCTTAGGGCGATAAGGTCCTGTGGAGATACAAGGACCTCAAGGTTTGGCATGACACTGATCTATTACCCATAGATGCACATCAATCCTTGAACACAAACAAGGACTGCTCCTTTATGATTAAGTTATTGCTATTTTAGACACAAAAGGACTGCCATATGTAGAACAATAGGCAGTAGAACATATGATGCTCTGTCCAGGTGCACAGACCATCATTTCCTGTATATAAGGCTTCATAGTCTAAGGATTAGACCTCAGACTTAACAACATCTTTTGTTGCTAAACTACTTCGCATTTTTGAGCCTTTTGAAGACCATTCTTGCAAATCACAAACTAGTAAGTAACCATTTGTGATACCTTCCAAGTCCCCACAGATGTCGCCAGTACTATTTGTACCAAAAAAGGATGGAAAGAGGAGGATAGTACAAGACTACTGCTATGTGAATAAAGGGACAATCAAGAACAGCTACCCTTTACCCCTGATATCAGAACTAATAGATAGCATGGGGACCAAGAAAGTGTTCACAAAAATGGACCTACAATGGGGATACAACAATGTTCGAATCAAGGAAGGAGATGAATGGAAGGTGGCGTTCACAATGCACTTAGGATCATTTGAGCCCACCATAATGTACTTTGGACTCACTAACTCTCCAGCCACCTTCCAAGCTATGATAAACGACCTTTTCAGGGACATGATCAACAAAGGGGATGTGGCCACTTTTATCGACAATATACTAGTGGTAACAGAAACGGAGAAAGGGCACGATGACATAGTAGAAAAAGTATTGAGACGACTAGAGGAGAACAACCTCTATATAAAGCTAGAGAAGTGTGTATGGAAGGTCAGGGAAATAGGTTTCTTAGGGGTGATAATGGGACCTGAAGGTTTCCAAATGGAAAAGAAAAAGGTGGAAGGAGTCACGAACTGGCCAACCTCACAATGCGTTAAAGACGTACAAAAGTTCTTGGGACTGGCGAATTATTACCGGCAATTTGTTAAGGACTTCGCCAAAATCGTCAAACCACTACATCAGTTGGTCAGAAAAGACAAAAAAGGAAGTGGGAAGGGGAGCAGGAAGAGACATTTGCCAAGCTCAAAATGATCTTCACGACCAAACCAGTACTGGTGGCACCAGACCTGGATAAAGAAATGAGAATCAAGGCAGATGCATCGGACTATACAACAGGGGGAGTATTGTCGGTAAAAGGAGAGGATGGGAAATGGAGACTGGTGGCCTTCATCTCTAAATCACTAAACGACATGGAAAGAAACTACGAAATTCACGATAAAAAGATGTTAGCAGTAATCAGATGCTTGGAGGCATGGAAACACTTCCTGGAAGGAGCGAGGACCAAGTTCAAAATTTGGACAGACCACAAAAACTTGGAATACTTCATGACGAACCAGAAGTTGAACAGACAGCAAGCAAGATGGGCATTATTCCTGTCAAGATTTGACTTCGTGTTGAAACACGTCCCAGGTAGTAGAATGGGGAAGGCGGATGGACTTAGTAGAAGACCAGACTGGAGGAAGGGAGTAGAAAGGGATAACGAGAATGAAATGCTGGTGAAAGCGGAATGGCTGAGGAAAGCAAGAATAGAGGAAGTGCTAATAGAAGGGGTAGACCTACTAAAGAAAGTAAGGGAATCAAAGGCAAAAGATGACGAGGTCGTCAAGGCAGTAGAAGAAATGAAACAAGCGGGGGTGAAAATGCTGAGAGATGAGGAATAGAGAGAAGAAGACGGGCTTATGCTAAAAGAAGGAAAAGTGTACGTACCAAAAGACAAGGAGTTAAGGACCAAAATAATCCGGTTACACCATGACACAACAGTGGGAGGACACGGGGGACAATGGAAGATGGCGGAACTGGTCACAAGAAACTTCTGGTGGCCAGGGATGACAAAGGAGGTGAAAAGATATGTGGAGGGATGTGATTCATGCCAACAAAACAAAAATTGAGCAGCAGCACTGGCAGGGAAACTAATGCCAAACAAAGCCCCTGAAGAACCTTGGACACATATAACAGCGGACTTCATAACCAAGCTACCGTTGGCACAAGGGTACAATGCAATACTGGTGGTATACAACCGCTTGACAAAAATGGCACACTTCATACCGACGACAGAAAAAACATTGGCAGAAGGGCTTGCAAGGCTGTTTAGGGACCATGTATGGAAATTACATGGACTGCCTGAAAGCATCATCTCAGATAGGGGGGCACAGTTTGCGGCAAACCTGATGAAGGAACTAAACCAGATACTAGGAATTGAAACGAGGTTGTCAACGGCTTTCCATCCACAAACAGATAGACAAGCGGAGCAAACCAACCAGGAACTAGAACAGTACCTGAGAATGTTCATTGATCATCGGCAGGAACAATGGCTGGAATGGTTGGGAACAGCAGAGTTCGCTTACAATAATAAAGTAAATGCCTCGACAAAAGTATCACCCTTCAGAGCAAACAATGGGAGAGATCTGAGAATGGGCTTCGAAATGAGGAGGCAAGGAAAGTCAGAGGGAGCAAAAAAGTTTGCAGAAAGAATGAAAGGGATACAGGAGGAAGCACAAGCAGCGCTGAAGAAAGCACAAGAGGCGATGAAGAAGCAGGCAGACAGAAAAAGGGGAGAAGCAGAGGAATACAGAGTAGGAGACCTGGTGCTGTTAAGCATGAAAGATTTGAAGTGGCAAATGGAAGGAAGACGGATGGAGAAGCTGACAGAAAGATTCATGGGACCCTACAAAGTGAAAAGGGTCATATCAACCAATGCGGTAGAACTAGAGCTACCAAAAACAATCAAAATCCACCCAGTAGTAAATGTGAGCAGAATCAGGAAGTACAAGGAGCAGGTCCAAGGACAGAAGAAGCAACTGGCCCTTCTGGTAATAATAGAAGGAGAAGAAGAATATGAAGTAGAAAAAATAATGAACAAAAGAAAGAGATACAGCAGGTGGGAATACCTGGTGAGATAGAAGGGGTATACAGCCAAAGAAGACTCATGAAAAAGGAAGGAAAACCTAAAAAACGCAAAAGAAGCAGTAGAGGACTACAAAAGGGAATATAGGAAAGAGGGAAGAAGAATGGAAGAAGAACACGAAGGAATGCCGGGAAGATTCACAGCAAAAATGCTATATGGATGGGACAATGGGAAGTTTGATCGGGAATATTTGAAGAAGTTGGAAAGGAATTGGAGAAAATGAAAAGGAGCTAAGTTCTTCTGGAGGAAGAACCTTAAAAAGGGGGGTAATGTCATAAATTGCCTGCCCGAACCAAAAATAGTACAACTAGATGGATGGGAGGAACAAGAGTTATTCTCGGATGGACTAGATGAGGGTTTCTAAAAATAGAAATGAGAGATAAGATAAGATAAACAGGATCACATGATGGAACCTTCTGGAAAGATCAGTAGTTACTAAGTGTATATATAGACAAATAAGAATTGTGTATAAGTAGGTAGTACAATCCACCAAGAGACTCCATCAAGTTCTCTTTGTTCTCTCACAATGTTGAGTGTAATAAGACA
>Ga0153967_100539_pt1 | contig 12780 bp, 15 predicted proteins | sample TSFL051MetaG_FD_104688 | JGI IMG/M metagenome (GOLD analysis project Ga0153967, IMG submission 104688) | Attine ant fungus gardens microbial communities from Florida, USA - TSFL051 MetaG | ecosystem: Host-associated > Fungi > Mycelium > Unclassified | place: USA: Florida, Paynes | collected...
ACTAGCATGGCAAGCAGGCGAATCCTGGGTATTAGACGCGTATCGCGAGGGCCGTGACGTTTACGCTGAAACCGGCAAGCGCTTAAACGCGGATCGGCGAACCGGTAAAATATGTGTACTAGCCCTCGGTTATGGTGGTGGGACTGGCGCGCTAAGACGAGCCGGGTTAACCGGTAGTGATGATCAACTAACCGGGATTGTGCACGCGTGGCGCAAGCATAACCCGAAGATCGTCGCATACTGGCAGCGGTTAGAAACTGATCACAACCCAGAAGGATATCTATTACCCTCCGGGCGCCTTTTGCGTGCGCGTGCTGACCCATGGGGAGGCCGACTAGCCGAAAACATCGTCCAAGCCATCGCCCGAGACATCCTCGCCACCCACCTACTAATGTGCGCCGACCAAGACCTGCGCGTGGTAGGTCATGTGCACGACGAGCTAATCTGCGAACCACCCGCCACACCCGCCACGCTGAAAACGATCATGGAAACCGTACCCTCGTGGGCTGGGGGGTTACCGTTGAAAGCGGAGGTCAAAACTGGGCAGACCTACGCGACCCTCGGCTAGTTGAGGTTTTGCCTAAACTGAAACCGGTTTTTCGGCTAAAACTGATCCAGCTTACCGAGTAGCCCCGTGATCGCGCTGCCAGCCAACCACACCAAGCCGATCTGCCACCACACCAAACCAAACCCCACGCCCACAAGCACACCGAGCACGCCGACAATCCACCAGCCAAGGCACCAAGCGCAATAGACCAGGTCTTGCACCCACACGGGCGCACCGCCTAGTACGCGTTCCCGCGGCCCGTCCAGGATCGTATCGACTGCGATGATCCGCCACACACGAAACCCGGCCAACCCAACCAGTAGGCTCAATCCCAATAACTCTAAAATGATCATGGTGCTAGGGCGCGCGTGATCTTCCAATATGATCCGCGCTCAAGGACGATCTGGCAGCCGTTGCTTTCACGCTCAAACCCGAAACCCACTTCCGCGTCACGAGCGCGCATTATTCCTGCTATCCAAATCGGTATGCCCCGGTTATCGTCGGCTGGTGTGTTCTCCCCCGTGCCCATCCAAATACCACCAGCCCGCGCCAAGTCGACACTAATAAACCGGGCGTCCCCACCTTCCCCGGTCTGATGATTAAACGCCGGGCCGATACCACCAGCTGACCACGTAGCCCCATCCATCGTAATTAGCACACGCTGGTTAGCGCAGTTCGCTTGCACGATGATCATGGCCTCGAAAATATAAGATGCTTCGAACCCGTCCTGCCCTGTCGGCAACCCACGAACCCTAAGCTTGGTAGAGGGTTGACGGCCGTCCGCACCGAAAACCTCATCGTCTTGTACCGTCACTATCCACGACCGGGGGCACGAGCAAAGTTGATCACACAACGCCGCCTGATCCCGCCGATCCCTAATGTTCTCCGCTGCCACCGATGTCGCGCCCGCGGGTACGGTTATCTCGGCTAGGCGGATACTGTTAGCGGGTAGTGTGGGTGGTTGTGGTTCTGGTGAAGGTGTCCCAGTGAGCACCACGATGTCCCAGCGGCTCTCATCCCCTTGATACTCAGAGTCACGCACCTGAGCAATAACAAGATCAATCCTGGGGTCGGATTGGTCAGCCGCAGCAAGCTCAACGCGTTTACTCGCATCGTTAACTACGAAGTACATTCCTTGGCCTTGCACATCATCACCGGCGATGTACGCTTCCCCCGCAGCAACATCAACCGCTAACCCCTCGGTAGAAAGAGTGACGAGCAAGTCGCCGCCTCTACGGTTCTGCACGCCATCCCGGCAGATCATCCCAGCGAGGATCTGCCGGTCTTGCTGCGCCGTATAACATCCATCTTGTGTGTACGACGGCGGGTTAACTTCCATGATCAACAAACCTCCCTAGTAGAGTGTACGCCTTTAGCAGTCCGGGCAGTCATCCAGAAATTCTTGATTTAACAGCGCAGTGCTAGCTGAGGCTAACGGCTGCCATTCGATCGCGCGGGATACCGCTTCACCAGCCGATACACGCCAGCCGATACCAACCACCCGCACGGTACCTACATACGACCCCATCCCATACGACAGACGTACTTGATGTGTATCGCCTAGGCGCAACAAATCAGGATCCGGATTATCGAGGCCTCTAATGACCCCGGTAGGCGTAGCCCGCGGCTCCCAGTACATCCCAGCCCAACCCTCCGCGTGCTCTTTAAGCGTGGAGCGTCGGGTCACCTCCGACCAACGCGGCGCCGCGTCCAACTGCGGATAATAACGCCGCTCCTCCGCGCTCTCTATCAGCGTGGATTCTTCTTGACCCGAGCCGATCGCATCAACCCAGTTCGCCTGATCCGCACTCGATATCTCTAGCGAATATTCGGCTAACTCGCGGTCACTCCGCAACGTATAATCTCGGTCTACACCAACACGGTCACGGAAGATCAAATCGACAATCCAAACCCCATCCGATTCGCGTGGGATACTCTCCCATTCCACGCCTCGCACGACCCCGGCGAGATCAATAATCGCGCTGCCAATCGTTTTCCGATCCCACCACGTATATTCCCTGTCCCGCAGAATCTCCGACGATGCTGCGACCGGATTAAGCGGCACACCTCTGGACAAGCCGAGCCGAGCAAGATCACGAGCGATAACCGTTTGCTCCACCTGACCCCACCGCACCGTCCGCTTGATCGTCCTACGCTCTAAATAAGCGGCTAATTCTTTCAACCCGACCTGCGCAGTGCCCCTGTCCACGCGGACAGCGTCCACGTAACCAGCCCACTCACCAACCCAACCACCCTGACTATTCTTCCGCTGAAAGATGATCATGGTAAGCATCGGCCAAACCGCGCGAATCGGATAATCTTTCGCCGCCAGGGTAAGCGTGCCCTGCCCGAACTCGATCAACCTGGTAGACCACTCAAAACTAATCGGATGCAAAACCCGCTCAAACCTTCCCGAGCGAAGATCAGCTGCTAAGACCCGCCAATCCGAACCACACGCACACACACTCATAACAAGATCAACCAGCCTAAGCCATGATCACATTATCGCGATAACAAACCTCAGCAGTGCCATCATCTTGCGCACCAAAACTCGTCAGGCGTAAACGATTCTCCCCGGGCTCCAACATCCACCGAGAATCCCCACGCAGCATGTGCGACCGGTTCTCCCCACCCTGCGACGCGGTCCCCTCCGCAGTATCCACTATTACGCACGGGTCACTAGCCTCGATCGTCCCCCGATACGAGAACCACTCCCCAGTCGTAATGTTCTCCACCCTCGGATTCTGCAAACGACCACACAAAGTCACCGTAGCGCCTACGCAGACTGTCCCATCCGACCACGCCGATACTGGGCCGCCGCCAGCGTCGCCCGTAGTTTCCTCGTAGCAGGATGGGTAGCACCGCGGATACGTGCGGCAACGCGTAGTCGTCTCCGGCGTTAAGGTCACGCACTTCCTGCCGCTACCCGGCTCCCCGGTCTCATCTAGGACGAACAGGCGATGATCAACAGCATCAAACCTAAGGAGCAAAGTAGCACAAGCCCTAGGCCCGCGACCCCACACCACTTCCGCCACCCTCGGCCGGCCGCGCACACCATACGGCCCAACCAACGCCGGCGGCCCCTCCCCCTCGCAATCCGTATGGATCACTAGCTCAACATCTCCACACCTGCGCTGCCAAGCTAGGAGAATGTCCCGCACACGTGTGCGTACGTCAGCACAAGCACCAGGAGGGTCACACCCACCACTAGGAGGGCACACCATCACGTCTTCCAGGGTGATAACCCTAGGCTCATACCAATCAGAGAACATGCGCACACCATCACGCTGCAAATACGTGACATCCTCAGTACGCAACCCCGGTAGCCCAAGGCCCAGGGGCGCTGCGGTTAGGCAGCCGTCCCCCGGATGCGACCCACCACTTAGCGTCACTCCATCCAGGGTGACCGCCCAGCCCCCGCTCATACTAGAACCCCACGCGAAAGATCAAACGGATACCCACTATCCCTAGGCGCGGCTACCTGGGGAGCGTAACGACGCGCCCAATCCAACTCGCGCAAACGCGCGCTACCAGTAGTCGGACCGTAAAACTGGGGGGCATAAACAAACTGGCCGCCATCCCCACCCCCGGTTGTTGATCTTGACCCGTCTCGACTAACCGCTGTTGTTGATCTTGACCCGTTCATAGTCGAGCTGGAAGGTGTCGCGGCACGCGTAAGACTAGCCCCCGCCCGCGCCGCCGCAGCCTGCGAAGCATTCAACCCCAAAACCAAACCCTGCCCCGCTTGTTTCCCGATCAACGCGAAAACTTTACTAGGCGAATCAATACCCAAAACACTTTTAGCCGCGTTAATCGCACTACCGACCATATTCTTAGCAGCATCAACCAATCCGCCAACCGCGTTTTTAACCCCGTTAATCATCCCCTGCACCAGGTCGCGACCAGAGTTCACTAGTAGGTTCCCAATATTCCCAAGACCACTAACAAACCTACCAGGTAATTCTTTAACATAATCAACAACTTTAGTTACACCGGTACGAACCGTATTCCCAAGGTTAACCCAAACCTGCCTGACACCATTAACAACACTATTCCACGCGTTACTAATAGTATTTTTAGCGTTCGTCAACCAATTACCAATCGTATTTTTAATACCATTAATAGCCCCGCCAATAGTCCGAGTAATCGCATTCCACGCGTCACTAATACCCTTACTAACAGCATTCCACGCTGCTTGCGCGCCGGTTTTAATCCCATTCCACGCCGCGCTAAGAATCCCCTTAACCACATTAATAGCAGTAGTAACCGCGCCTTTAATAACATCCCACACGCCAGTAACGATCTGCTTCAACCCATCCCAAGCGCCCTGCCAATCACCCTTAAGCAAGCTCATAACCGTATTAATAATGCCCATCACCACGTTAAGCGCGCCCTGAATAATCGTTCCCAACCCCTGAAAAACTGTGGTAACAATCGGAGTCAACGCGTTAATCGCAGGAATCAAAAACCCACTAATATTAGTGATCAGCCCAGCAAGAAAACCGCCGATCTGCTGAATAGCAGAACCCGCAACAGTAAACGCCTGCGCTAAAAGCGGCAACAAAGTCGCCGCTAAACTGCTAAGAATCGGCCCCAACGCGCCCCCCACCGCTGTAATAAGCGGCGCTAACGCCGTAGCCACCTGACCCACCGCACCACCAACCGAAGAAAAAAGACCCTGCAATGATTGCATCACCGGTTCGATATTCTGCGAAATAGTATCCGCTAACGGTTGAAATTGATCCTTTAACCCCATTATCGCGTTACGGAACGGCTCCGAATTCTGCCATGCAAGAGTAAACAACCCCGCAAGAATCCCCAACGGACCCGTAACAACACGTAACACACCACCTAAACCGCCCAGCGGGCCCAACAAGCCACGCACAGGACCCAAAAAACTAGATGCCGCTAAACCAACCGAACCGAAAGCCGCACCCAAACCAAGTAACGCGCCCCCACCAGGTAAGCTACTAAACGCGTTTTTAATGCCCCCCGCAACACTACTTAATGTGCCTTGTAACTTAACCATATTATTGTAGAACTTTTCGACACTATCCGACATGGCGCTAACATCATCTTCACCGTCGGTAAACGCGGCCACAAAAGCCTCAAGATACGGGGCAGCCCCCTGCGCAGCCCTACCGACCGCATCTAAAGCGGGCTTAGCCGCCTGACCTAAAAGATTAATCAGCCCAGTCAACCCAGGTTTAAGCGTATTAAACGCGCCCGCTAAACCGTCAACTAAAGTGGCGCGCAGATTACCCGCCGCGCCTTCAAAAGTTTTAGTACTTTTTGCTGCGTCTTGCGCCACTTTATCAAAACCAAGATTCTGGATTGCCGCGGCGAACTCCTGCGCCGATATTTGCCCTTGCTGTAATGCTGTCCGAAAATTACCCGTAAACGCGCCAGCCTTTTGCAATTCTTGTTGCATCCGCCCCGCGGCCCCAGGGATAGCCTCGGAAAACTGCAGCCAGTTTTCTGTTGTCAGTTTCCCGATTCCCGCGGTCTGCGTCAGAACTTGACCAACACGGCGGAAAGTATCAGTCGTGCCGCCGCTGACACTATTCAGATTGCCTAGTGCTTGAGTGAGTTTATCAAACCCTTGCACGCCATTAGCCGCTAACTGCGCAGTAATACTTCGCACATCCGCGAGTTCGTAAACGGTTGATCTTGCATATTCAGCGGTCGCCTGAGTTAATTGGTCTATCTGTTTAGCGCCCAATCCCGCAAATTTTAGTGAAGTCTGAAACTTATCGAGACTATCGGATGCTTTTATCGCTTCACCGCTAAAACTAGCTAGCACAGCGAGCCCCCCAGCGAACGCGGTACCCGCGACAATCCCAGCCGTAGTTAGTACTCTGACCAGGTCCTGCCCAGCAGTACGCGCCGCGCTACCCAGCGCGTTAGTTAGGCCGCGGCCGACCCCGCTAAACGCGCCGGATGCGCCACGCGCGGCCCCGCTAAGCGCACGGGTTAACCCACCAGTAACCCCGGCGAAATCGCCGCGGAATTGGACGGGAACAGTGATACCAGCCACGCCCGCCCCCTCTCCGCTGCTAGATGCTGCCAGCTTGCCGCTGGTATGCGTCTAGCATAGTGTCCGGGTCCCACGAAGTACCCGCCAAACTCCCGGAATAACCTGGCGGAGGCACCTCAAATTTCGATAGGACTTTCATCGCGTCCGCTTCGCTCCTCCCTTCCACTAACCAATAATAGACAAGATCAACTAGGTCGCGGACTGGGAGAGAACGCCAGTCCACACCGATACTGATCATCCGACCGCGCAAGGGAGAGTCCACCGCCACCATCATTAGGATACGGTGGACGATGTAGGAGGGCGTCCCGCTACTTCCCCTACCAGCCCCAAAGTACTGTTGCTAAGATCTGGAAAATCGAGAATATCGTCATCGTCTTTCAACCTCCCCTCAATCAGTTCCCATTGTTCCGCGCCTAAACCTTTTTTTAACCATTCTACTTGCTCATATATCATATAGGCTTCGCGTTCGTTTTCGGGTAGGTTCCGGATATGCATTAGTGCGAAAAGGATTCCCGCGACTTTCGGCACGCGGAACTCGTATTCTTGTTCGCCGAGACTAATTTTTCTGGTTTCCACTACTCTTTTACTCATGATCAACAAAATCCCCCGATATTCTTAGACTGCTAAAGTAAGATCAAGATCATTAGTAGTGATCCTACTACCTTCCGCGGCTATGAGCGGGCCGAACCCTACTCCCATAACCGACCGCAACCAATACGAACCCGCGTAACGCTTTTGGAACGGGCCCAGCATAAGTGGACGCTGACCGCCCCGCCCAGTGCTAACCGTACGCTTGCTCTGAATCCTGCCCGGCCCACCACGCGACCCGACTATCTGCGCTGCGTACTGATTAACCCCACGCACCGTCAACCCTTGTAGAGCGGGATGATCAACACGCGCGCGCACACGCTTCAAAGTCGCCTCCGCCAAAGCCTTCGCTAACGCTGCACCGACCACACCACTAACGTGATCAACACCGCTCGGCCGGCCCAACGTAACCCTAAGCACTACTTTCGCCTGAGCCTTCGGATAGCTCGGGTTCCGGTTCCGTTGGGGGTTCCGGCTCAGCGCGGCGTGGTTTAGGTTTGGGTGGTGGTGCCCAATCCGCACGACCCCGGCTAACCATCCCTGCAGCTACTCGATAGGGCAGGGTAATCCTGCTCCCATCCGATAAGATCAACTCGACTGGTTCAAGCGCAACACTCATCATATTCTCCTCGTATAATCCAGCGGCCGCCCACACAACCACCATCCGGGCCCAACGGATCCCACCCCACTAACTCAACCCCGCTGGTCTGCTGCTGTGGGTCCCAACGATCCTGACAGCACAACACTAAGCGGGCTAGTGCGTCAGCGTCCCGGGCTTGTGTCCAAGCGTCCTCCGCCAACCACGCGGCAGGCGGGGGCCGTCCTTGATCATCCACCGTACTAACACACCGAACAACGCCTAATTCCGCTTGCCAGATCCCGCGCCAACAACCCGCAGCCCCGCCAGTAGGGTTAGCTGGGATTAAGGTTTGCACTGCCGCCCAGAGTTGCCCATCGCGGCCGTCCGAAGTCCGCTCGCACGCATCCCACGCCACCAACCCAGCCGGCACCACTGAGGCGCGGCACACAGGCTCTAACCCGCAACCGTCCCTAATGTCTTGGGCGGCTTCGATGATCCGGGCTAGGAGTCGCCACACGCCGACCAGGTCACTCACACCACACCACTAGAATCTTCAGCCACGAGCGTCGGGTCTGCTGGTGGTGCAGGTTGAATCGGTGGTAATGGGCGTACGTGTAACACTGCGACAATCAACGGCGCCGATACCAAGAATCCGGTTACCCCGTTCAAGATCAACAACCAAACGGGTAGGGGTTGCGCGACTGCGGCGAACCCCGCCGCCAGTGCGCCTTGCACGAGCCCTAAGATCGCGAATGCCCAATATATTATTCGTCGCACCCAAGCTGGTGGGGATTCCACACCATCATTCATGATCACTAACCCTCAACTGGTGGTGGTGCTGGAGGTTGATCATCCACCTTATGATGATCATCATCCGCCTTGTGTTCTTGATCATCCGCCTTATGATGATCATCATCAATCTTATGATGTGCTCGGTTCTCATTCGTCATCAAAATAAGACGATCCAACTTCCGATGCAAAAAAATATGGCTGTTAGTCCACGTGCCCCGCGCCTCCAATGGGACCCTACGCTCATACTCAGGTTTACCATCCGGATGCGAAACCTTATCCGAATGCAAAACTTCCTCAACCGCTTTTTTCACAACCTCAAAAATTTCTTGTTTCGATGCCATTTCATCCCACTCCTTTACTGGTGGGACAGGCATACCCTTACGCGCCCAATCCCGCAAAATATTTCCCGGGCACTCAGTAGCGTAATCCCGGCCATGCCACCAAATCGTTAGCTTACGTCCTAATTCCCCGCATAACTGATCATATAAGGCGCGAGTCGCTCTAAGGTCTTCTTCGGCTGGGACCCCGTTAACCGTGCGAACACAAACACCAATACCATCCCGATTACGCGGGGGACTATGCCCGCCTAACACATCCCGGCCCCGCCCCACCGCAGCACGCCCCCCACTAACCACGAAATTATATCCAATAGCTATAAACTCGGGTCGCGCCATGTGAACCGATTCGCACCATTTAGCGAAATCCCGCACATCCCCCGGCGGACTCCCCGTGCCCGGATAATGCACCACAAAATAACGCCGCTCACCTGGTGGGACCATGATCGGCTGCCGGCGCCACGCCCGAGCCCCCCACTCAGCCCTACTAATCGCATTAGCCATATCAGCCGGTTCCTTCCACACTCGGGCTAGGCCGTGCTTGCCCTGCTCCTGGTGGTGGGCCCTGCGCAGCCCGCGCGCTAACGCTCAACCGCTGCCACGCCCGCCACGACCACACCCTAAGATCATCCGACTCGGCCTCGAGAGCATCAATCCTGGCTTCCAGCATAGCGATACGACGCGCCTGTGATTCGATCCACTCCGCGGCCACACGACTAGCGACCGCTGCCGCGTCCGCTTCTGTTTTCGGCCGTGTAGCCAACCAAGTAACAACCGCACTAACCCCACCACCACCAATCAGGGCTATTAGGAGCTGCGTCCAGTCCAACACCACGCCGCCCACCGCCTGTCACACACTCACAGGCCACGAACGAACACTAGGCCGCCCACGATCCGGAATAATCACACGCGCCAACCCCTGAGCTGGTTGGCTGAGCATCCTAAGCCACCGGTCAACATCCGCAAGACCAGTAGACCAACCAAACCCATCAAACGCCTGCTGCTGATCCTGGAAACTCAGAGTGACCCCCTGCCGGGACACTGATTGCACACCTTCAGGTAGGCCGCAGCCGCTGTCACCTTCACACGCTTTCGCGAGTTCGCACGCTAACCGTCCGGCCATAAGCGCGCCACCAGGTGGCACAGGATGACCTACCTCAACGGTTAGGCTCCAACTACCCCCAGCCGCCCAATCCTGACACGCCGGCCACGTCCCACCGTCCACCCTGACGATACGCCTGTGATCAAACACAGCGACCACATCCGCCGGGTCCCGCACCACTCCATCACCAAGATCAACAACCCTAACCGCCTGAGTATGCGGAATGATCACCTCGGACACCTCCGAGCACCCACAAACCCCCGCGCACACACCGCACGACAAATTCAGTAATGACTGCCCGGGTCCGCGGACCACACCAGCCCAACCCGGCGGATCCGCACAAGACTCACGACAAGGCCACACACGAACAGGGCAAACCCCAAACCGCCGACCCGATAAAACCCATAACCAGTAAGCAGCCTGCCGTTCCACGTTTAAACGAAGCTCATCACCAAGATCATCCAAGCGTTCTTCGCAGTCAGGGTCGCATGCAAGAGTCGGCCAGCACTCCCAGCCTTCCACTTCCATGCGACCCCTCCGACTGCTCTTAAACCCTTAGCCTTCCGCTATCTGCTCCCAGACTATCGTTCCATCTTCGACGGTCTGCCCATCACCTGGCGCAATCGGCTCTTCCGAGTCGCTAGTACCCGCTTCAGTAACCCGCAGAATCTGACCGGAGCTCAGCTTAACCTCGTCACCAACCTGGTAAGCAGTGTTCGGCTGCCACAGCGGCCTATCAGCAGGCGGAGTGTTGTCAGCGTCCTGACGCCATTCCACCTGATTATCCTGAATGGTTTGCTCGGGTCCGGGGGCTGGTGGCTCACTCGTACCGCTAAGCCCGTCGTTGCCTGCTTGCAACCATTCCCCCGAGGAGAGTTGCACTCGGTCACCAGTCTGATACGGCTCGTTCGCTTGCCATTTATTCGACCGAGACCACCCAGTGGACCCGTCACTAACGCGCGCGCCCGGGGCTGGTGCCTCCGGCTCAGTGTCCCCGGTTTCCCCATCCTGATACGCGGTCACACGCTCACCAGTAGAAAGCCTGACAGTGTCACCATTCCGATAAAACGTGTTCGGCTGCCACTCCCCGCGGTCAGGGTTCCGCTCCCCATCCTGCTCCCACAAAACGTCACCGTCAGACACGGTCTCACCCGGACCCGGCGCGACCGGCTCAGTAGCGCCGCTCCGACCAGCCTGCCTCACCGTCAACCACTCGCCCGTGCTCAACTGAACACGATCACCGACCGCGTAATACGCGTCAGCAGTCCACACCGCGCGCGTATCATCCCTGCGCCAAACCACGCTGCCATCCTCAACGGTTTGCCCGTCTTCTGGTGCGTTCGGCTCCGTCGACCCGCTAGTGCCCGGCTCGCTCACGGTGACGATCTGCCCGCCTTTCAGCCGGACTTGATCACCAACCCGATACTCAGTATTAGGCTGCCAAGCCTGCACAGTCGGTTCGTCCTCGGGCGGCCACGTGTAACCGTTCTCCCGCGTGGCCGCGACACAACCCCCAGTATTCGCCGGAGGCGGCACATCCGTCACCCCAATCCTAGCCAAACCCCCGGGCACAATCGGAGTTAACAACGGGCCTGGTTCCCCGTTCTCGTCGAGTTGGACGGCATACGGTCCTACTCCCCACGCATGCCTGCCCTTCGCCCGACCGGTTAGGGTGAGAGTGAAAGTCGTATCAAGCCCCCCATATTCAAGCTCGCCGTCCAAACTCCACCCAGTAGTACACGGAAAAATCGTGTAACCATAGGCGGCGCCGTCACCACACGCCGTGCCCGCGACACCCGACCAGATTTCTATAGCGACCTCAGCGAAACTCGCTCCCTCGGTCACATCCACACCCTGCGCAACACCGCGACTATCCCGCACAACCGGCCACCCAGTGAGGAGGCTAACCGTCTCCGGCAATACCTGGCACAAGGTTAAGGTCACTCCAAGATCAACAAGCAGATTCGGGTCACTCTCATTAGCACACAAATCCCCATTCGCTTTCCGAGTGATCTGCGTCTCCCCCTCCTCAACGTTCGCCTCAAACGATGCGAGGGTGAACGCGTCGAAAACGCTAACCGCGCATTCCGCGCCCTCAGCCTGCGGAGTGCAACAATCATCCAATTGAGTAATGCGGATAGTCCTACCGCGAATCGGCGTAAAACCTCGTTCGGCCATGATCAACAACCTTCCCTAATATGTAACATGCCCATGATCAACATGCTGTGACCTGACTACTCCCCGCAGCAAAAACAGCGCACGGCGGAAACACGACCATGCCAATATCCTCAGCTCGACTCTCCACAGTGTTCACCGCGCGATCAAAACTATCTAGCTGCCAGCGCTCACCTATCCCCACCCAAACATTCCCCGCCGCATACAACCAAGTACTCTCACCCTGCGCAGGCGACACAGCCGCGCCGGGCGCTCGCCCATCAAACGCCGGTGACACGACCACTAATAATCCGCTAGGGCTGCGCCACCTAGCCCCGTCACGCCACACCAAACCCGCATCCCGCAACCACGCTTGCCACACAAGAGAAGCGAACAGCACGCCACCACGCCCACCATTCGCCCGTAGTAAAGCCTCCTCTAAACAACCCACCGCCTGCGCAACACTCTCATATTCACCTAATGGGGTAGCGCTCCCGGCCAGACTCGGGTTCCCCGCAGCAACCCCCCCGGCTCGTGGCGTGTCCCGCGCCGAAGTCTCACCCGAAAACAACTCCCGCGCGAGCACCAGGTCCCGAGCAAGATCCAATTCTGTCCCAGCGAGATTCTCCACAGCCTGACGACCCG
>Ga0153967_100540_pt1 | contig 12760 bp, 9 predicted proteins | sample TSFL051MetaG_FD_104688 | JGI IMG/M metagenome (GOLD analysis project Ga0153967, IMG submission 104688) | Attine ant fungus gardens microbial communities from Florida, USA - TSFL051 MetaG | ecosystem: Host-associated > Fungi > Mycelium > Unclassified | place: USA: Florida, Paynes | collected...
AAAAATGAGCTAAATATACAAGGATATATGTGAATGCGGATATGACGTATTAACTTATCCTCTTTGTGTACTAATACGGATGTAGGATATAACTCAAACCCGATGCTTAGTCGATATATTAGTCAGGGAAAACGAAATTTCATGGATTGTGACTTGTGAAGTGAACACAGAAAATTGTCCAGATCATCTCAAAGCATATTAACTCCCATGTAACGAGTGACCCACAGTGACTAAAAAGGATCTGGAAATAGTTGCCCGAGTATCTACCAACGCCTAGACAGATATGTATACCTTAATTACAGTAGAATACTGGATCCGGTGCCACCCTTCAGTATATTGCCAACTTATAGACCTGCAGATATTTCCCTTGTAACTTTGAGTCGTACTCCTGTCGGAAGGGCCGTTTCTACACTATAAATAGCCGAATGGCGGAGATCTTGAACTGGTCGGTCGGATCCCCCTTTCATCGGGAAGATTGGTTTACACTCTGCGAAAGATATCAGAAACCCCAGGAACCAAACAAATACCTCTCTCTGGTATATGGCTGGCTAGTACAACAGGCCCGTTAACAGCTTGAAACTTTTGTTATGGATTATTATACAGATGTGCAACCACAATTCAGTTTTCACCTGGAACTCATGGGTTCTTCTAGAGAGAGTCGTATCACAAAGACCCGGGAGAAGCACCTAAGTGACCTGGCTTCCATGAGAAGCTTCCACTAGACCCTCCGCCTTCCGACAAAGAACTCAGCAGTCCCCGAAAAAGGTAACAACACGACACTAGAGCTGGCCTAAATCGACTGACCTCGACCATTAGAGTATTGATTCCGAAGTGAATGCTGAAAACTATCTGGACATCAGAGCTTCTGCCGATTCCTTTTGGGCACCTATGGATATTATCTTTCCACCCAAGTTTAAAGCACTACTCTCCTTCCTCATCTTTCAGTGTATCAATCCAAGTGTAGCCTTCTCGATTCTTTTGCAGAATTAGAATTACAACCGACTTCATATCCATCTTAAGGCATAAATTTGAACCCAAGAATCCACCCAATTATCAGCTCGGTGCATGAAGGTTGTCATGTAACAGGGGTTGTTTCACTGTAGCTTGTAAGTATAAGGTTAGTTTGATTCCGACTATTCTCTGTCAAATAGGAAGCGACTTGCAATACTGTAGTGATTGTTCTGTCTCAGTTCTTAGTTGGTGTCACGCTTGGCTATGCCGATTTAAACGCGATCCCAGAAGACTTCGTCTATAAAAGTCCCGAGAAAGACAGGATCGAATTTGACCCACCAGATCCCCTAGAAAAGAAATCCTCTTTGGACACAATCATGAAGTTCGCCGCCCTTATCGCCCTTCCTGGCGTCGCATTCGCCACTAGTCTCAGCTGGGATACTGTCTTTGACAATCCAGGTGCCAGCCTAGCCACCGTTGCCTGTTCTGATGGTATGAATGGCCTCATCACTCGCGGCTTCACAACCTTTGGTAGTCTGAAAAACTTCCCCAACATCGGTGCCATTCCGGCTATTACGGACTGGAACTCAACTAGCTGTGGTACATGCTGGAATGTGACATATACCAATGGCCAGGGAGCCCGGAAAAGCATCAATTTACTTGGTATCGACATTGGACATGGGTCCTTCAATGTCGCCGAAGCTGCAATGAACAATCTCACTGGCAATCAAGCTGATCAACTTGGGAGGATTAACGTTGAGGCAGTGCCAATTGCTGCTTCCGACTGTGGATTGTGAGTGCTGCACTGCTGATTTCGGATAACATAATTCAATGTATCTCCTGTAGATGAGGAGCTATCTGATGTCAAAGATTGCCATGAATTGTAGAATTGTATCCATGTACTAACTGTGATATTTTTGTCCTTCGGGTGTCTCGAAATTAATCAGCTTTCTTACCACGGTACTTGACTGCATCGCCACTGTTAACTCTCACCCAATCCATTTCTTCAATAATTTATTGGCATCTATGATTCATACTCTAAGTTAATAGATGATATGTAATCATAATCAACATTGTACAACTGTACTACTCAAGATCTAGATGAAAGATGTACGGACTGCGATCGAGCACCGTGTAATAAATTGTTGAAGGAAAAAAAATGAAGGTAATGGGAGGAGCCTAATATGATGGTAAGTCCCTCATACAAGATCATTGTACAGCTGTACTATTCAGTCATTACTAAAATAATACTCTAAAAGTTTTGAATACCATATCTGTAATATGCAAATATTTAAACTGGGAGATATATTAATAATTATTAATAATTTTGTTGTTGACATACAGTCACGTGATGTGACCGAGAGCAAACGCATCAGAGAATTGCTCAAACCTGCATTGACATGGCAGCGTCACACATAGATGGCCAGAAAGCAACAAGGTACGTGACTGTTCCCTACTTTTCTCTCTAATCTTGAATTGTGTCGCAGGAAACACAAACTGACTGACAAGAATATACCCAATGCAATATTTAAAAATCCTGAATTCCTCCAGGATTCGCAGATGTACCAATCACTCCTTGAAATGGAAAGGAAGCTGGATTGGACTATGACGAGGAAGAAAGTTGAAGTACAAGACGCCCTTTCGAGAACACCCACTGTAGGTTTCGGCGCCCTTCTATGTTTTTGTGTATAGTTCAGTTGATTTATGCGTCCTCCATCGCTGGTTTAGACAACGCGCACATTGCGGATATTCCTTAGTCATTCGACTTCTGGACAAGCATGGCAAATGGGTACAGACCAACCGGCGACAAATGTTGAAACGGGAGAAGGGATCCCCGCATGGTCGTTCAAGGTGGAAGGTCGGTTACTCGAGGTGCGTCAACACGAACTGCTTTCCTTAAGGTAAATTATTGATAAAGAATGTATAATGTAGCCTGCAAACCAACGAAGCCGTGACAAGATGCCACAGCGAAAGTTCTCGACGCTTATAAAACGTATGATAATTGAGATTGAGCGGGATCCCGCGTTGTACCCCGAAAGTAATATTGTTGAGGTCGGCGATGAATTTTCCTTGAGTTGCCCAAGGCTTATGATGATTCTTTTGCTACGTGCTTATTCTAGTGGCCTAGAGCGCCAGGTCAGCATAATCCTAGCCTTGATGGTTTTACGGTGCGGAGAACGGGAGATGCGCCTACGAAACTCCGCATGATCATGTTCCTTGATCATTTTCCGGAGCAATACAAACTCTCTCCCGACTTATGTGAGCAATTTACTTCGCGTGCTCGCCAACCTTTCTTCTGTTCACTACAACGACTCCATTTGATCTTAGCTCATGTTTTAGGAATCAAAGAAGAGAGCCGACTTGGTGTCGTTCAAACATTGTGGAATTACATCAAGCTTCAAGGATTACAGGACAAGACAGATCGCAGGATGATTCACTCTGACGAGAAGTTGCGGTCAGTAAGTGTGTCATGCAGTTTCCCTACTTCTAGCTTGCTCATGCTTTGCGTAGGTTTTCAATGCAGAAACGATCACATTTCAACAGATACCGGAACTTGTAAACCGACATCTAGGGGGCCCCGAACCGATCGTCTTGCACTACCTTCTGAATCCTACTGTGCCACCTCCAGAACGACCGTCCGCTTGGGATGTTGAAATCAAAATGGAAGATACAACTCTCAAAAATCGTATGGCAACTTCGGTCCAAATGTCTAAAGAATCAGTAGCTACATTGACAAAGTTGGATGAAGAGGTATAAAATCTACTTCTCCATGCCATTCTGAAAAAAGAAACTCATGGTGCTTCTGTGCTTCATTTTTCACTTGTCAACCAGATTGCTTTACTCGCACAATCTTTGCACAATTCTCATTTGAAGCAGACGTTCCTTCGATCTTTTGCAGATGATCCAGCCAAGTTTATCCAGACTTGGCTAGAGTCACAGTCTCGTGATCTAGAGAGTATTCTGGGAAGTGGCCCAACTGAGGGTATGACAGTACGACAAGAAGAGCTGAGAAGAAGCGAATTCTTCCAGCTTCCGTGGGTTGAGGAGGTGTGTTGATGTTTCCCATATTGTCCTATATTGATACACGGATGTTTTTTGGTCAGGCCGTCGCAATACAGGAAGGAATGCGATTAGCGTCGCGAGGAATGCAATGAGGGGTGTTCTGGTTCATCAAGAGCTGATGAATACGATGCTAGGAGTGACGTTCATAGTGATCAAAGTCTAGCACAATCTGGTTCTATCATTCAAGAACGCTGTCTGTAGTCTCCGTGTTTCTTGTCATATTTTAGTTGTTGTCATGATGTAATGTCCACTGTCCTTGTTTCCCCCAGATCGTATAATAAGAAAAGATACAAAGATCCTAGACACGGTGGTGTCTCCGGTTGGATTGGCCTTCGATCTAGATAACGAATTCGTGTTGCCCTTTTGGACGGACAGAAAGTCAGCTATTGTATCTAATTAGTGAGATAATACGTTGATGTGCCAACTGTTGCCCAACTGTTGCTTGGAGCACCTGGTAACAGACAAAAGAATCTGTGAGTCTTGTATCGCAATGCTTGTAAAATTACTGGAGACTCGAAGAGGTTTGTCCACTTCTGAGGCCCGATTACATTAGAATTCGGTCAGTGACTGGGCGCCTACCGCGGAAAGTATGGTGAACACCCGATCCAGGTTACCATATAGGTTGTTGTAAGCCGGCAATCTGCGTCGAAATCAATGAGACGACTTCGATCTTGTACTTAAAAGCAGACGAGCTATTTCGTTTGTCATCCCTTTTGAATCTCAGCTCTTGTCTGCGTGTGGAACTTGCTTTTGGACCATAATCATGACTAGTCAGGTATGTGGTTCGCTGTGTTTGATAGTTGGAACATTCATGTCGGTCCTACGTGTCCACAGTTGGGTCGACTTCGACAGGTAAGCCTCTTCTCTCGTGACTCTGCCCTATGGAGACACATGTCCTAATCTGGCGCCACAGTGGGCAGGAGAGGTTATGTCCTCGAAAGAAAATAGGATGTTCGTCAGTGACGAATTGAAAGGCCTGGATATGGAGATTGAAATGCGGAAGGAAGGTCTCTCCAAGTGAGTTTCCACACAAAATTGGTGTCACCAAGTAATCAACCATTCTTCTGTGGTCACAGGATACAGCGTGCCTCTGAAATATACCATCACTCATTGTCAAAGAAGAAACAACACGACGAGCTCGGTGATAATGAGAAATTACTACCCTCGGACGCGCTGGGTCTTGTCATGATTCTTCACGGGGAGCAATTTGGTGAAAACTCGGCTTTCGGTATGTTCAAGTGTTCTGGCGCAATCTCGAGATAAATTACTTTTCATGCGTTAGGTACTTCACTTGTCAAATTTGGTCGAGCGCAGTGTAAAATTGCAACTCTGCAGGAGGCTCATGCTGTCACTTTCAAAGACACATTCATCACATCCTTGCAGCATTTCAACGATGGGATAAAAGAGTACGAGTTTTTGAACAAGAAATTAGAAACCCGCAGGTATGATCTTAATTAGTCACAACGACACGGTGCTTGAACATGTGTAGGTCGGCTTACGAGGGTGCGTATTATAAAGTGGAAAAGCTGAAGCAAAGCAAGAAGGAGAGAGAAAAATTAGACGCTGAGGAAGAGGTGGAGAGTGCGAAGCAACGTTTGTAGGTCTGTCGACTCCGCTTTCAAACGCTCCTAACAGGATTAGTAGCGATGAGACAGCAGAGGATATTCGTGCGCACATGGAAGTAATCCGAAATGATGACGTTCTTCACCTAGGCGAACTCACGTCCTTTCTGGACCTCGAAATCAATTTTGCTCGGCAGTATTTAGAGGTGCTGGAAGAAGTCAGATCAGATTGGAACCATGAGTAAGCTTCATTGATCAAGTTCGCAACTAGATAACCAAATTGCACATTCATAATGTGTCCTTCAAGGGACACCTACAGACACGGTGGACGGCCTAAATCATCTTCGCGACGTTTGTCAAAAAGCGCCCTACCTCCTGTTGATGACGGCTCGCCTGGTCATTCGGGAGACGAAGGTAGCGTACACTCGACCTCCAACCGGCGCAACTCGTCCCGCGGAGAGTCTGGGACAGAAACCAAGCATTCCTCACGTCCAAGCTCTCGCTCGTCCAGAAAACGGACGAACAGCAATGCCACTACAACAAGCGAAAAGGAGAATTCGTATCAGCATCGTTCGCGCCGCCGCAGCGTCGCAGGTTGGGCTTCTAGTGCTGTTGAATCGGTTGCAAACAGAATGAAGAAGGACAAAGATACATTCGCGGCCTTGGATGAAGGTGTGGAGAATAAGCTCCGGAATTCTGAACAGACACCGTCATTGAAAAAGTCAATGAGCATTGGGTCTATTGGTCGCCGGTCACCCTATTTCTCGTCGTCCAAGGCTAATTCACAGACACCCAAGCAGCAAAATGCTACTCCTGGAAAGAAGATTGTCCGAGCCCGTCTAGACTATGAAGCCAAATCATCCGATGAACTCAGCTTCCAAGCAGGCTCTGATATTGTCGTCTTAAACGAAGTCCTGGATTCTTGGTGGATGGGTGAATTGAACGGTCTGCGTGGATTGTTCCCTACAACTCACGTTGAAGTGATTGATATGCCCTCACCATCACTTCCTTCGAAAGCAGATAAATCCAGGGCTTCGGGTTTAATCTCTAACAAGGAACAGCAGGGCAATATTGATACGGACACGCAGTCTCTGAATGATGGATATGGCTCAAGTGAGTTAGATGATGATCAAGACCTAACCTCGCGGCCATTGGAGCATAGTCCCTTCATACAGGGACTGGGTGATACCCACAGTATCGAAACTCTGGTGACAGAAGACCACTCCTCGATCCCTTGGACACCCAAACAAATGATATATGTCCTTGACACATCTATATCCTCAAAGTCACGATCACACTCGCCACCGGAGCCCTCTCTTTCATCAAGCAATACATCCCTTGGCCGGAGCCCATCACATTCGATTGCAGGATCAGGAACTCAGACGCCGGTGAAAAAAGCACCGCCACCGCCACCGCCCCGGAGAACGAATTTCAATGCACCGATAGCTGCTCCGCCACTACCTGAGCGGAAGGTTCATACCATGGGTGGGCGGAACAAGGGCCCTAGCTTCGGACTGGATACAGAGTCTTCGAGTTCGTTGGCATCTTATTCCGGCTCGACCTTGGGTTCTGGTAGTGAAAGATATGATAGGTCACCATTTGAAAGTGTGTCGGATTTGTCTGCGCCATCTGAAGTACCTACACGATCCGGAGATAAAACAAATCCGTTCCAGAGCGTCCATCAATTGCGGTAACTAGATGTTGACGTCTTGCAGTTATCTTGAAAATAATTGCTGTATACTAGAGCTCTCACAACTCTTAGCACACATATTTAATTGGTACATGACTCCTGGGACTGCACCATGTAGAGATATAGCAGAATCAGTTAACCAGAAGAAGCGAAGCTTGCCCAGCCTTTTCTCAATAATTATACAATGATGTAGAGGAAAGCATCCAAGACATAAAACAAAGTCAATAGTCAAATATCTCACCATGATAAAATATGACAGGTGTTGAAACAAAAACATATTTTCATACAGGGAAATAATATTACACCTGTAATATCGAATTTTACGGTAATGTTGAATACACCTGCGTGTAGTGGTTTCCAGTAAATCATACCAAGAGAGATAATTCGAGAAGAAAAAAAAGAAGAAAAAAATCATATGTTCATAATGATGCTGGGTGTCATGTCATTATGACAAGTCCACAGCTGAAAAAAGACGAGGGAGAGCATAATAATATACAAATGACAAGAAGACCATTTATACGTCAAGTGGTACGTATAGGGAATAAAGTAAGAAAGATGTGTCCCATATGAAACCTCATCTCGTTGCCAATAATGCATATCAAAGAGAGAGGAAAAAAAGATGCCAAGACCCCACCGTTCACAGAGGGATGGGAACTATACTCCGTCGTATTGTCCTATCACTTTCTGGACTCGTCACATTTTCTTTGTCACTTGACTCCTCCAGGATGCTCGGTGTTGGACTGACAACACTCGTCCGATTTTCCAGAGTCCTAGGGGCACGACGCACAGGCACCACCATTCCAGTCGGTGATTTAACAGCGCGTGAAGCGACAATCCCTGGTCGGGATGCCGGAGTCGGAGTAGCCGATGTCAGTGATAGGCGTTTTCTTGATCCAACAACTCCAGATCCTTCGCGCTTCCCAATCTTTATGGCGGATCCTGTCGCCGATGTTCCATTATTGAACGTGTTCACCCGACCACTCTTTCCTAACAACGCCGGAATTTTTTCGCCTTTATTGGACCCTGATTCGGATACAACGGAGGCTGCACGAGAAGGTGGTCGTGCTGCTGCGGGAGTACCGTCAAAGAGAGAAGAAGAGTCGCGACGGTGTAGGCTTTTCAGAGCTGACGACGATGACACAGATGTATGAGAACTTGATTTGATCCCAGCCTTGCGCTTGTACTATAGAAGACGGTATCGGAATTTGGTAAAAAGGAGGGAATAAAGCAGAAACTCGCACCAGTTCCAACTCTTGCTGTTTAGCATCAAGTGCAATGTTCAAGCCCTGAATATCCTCCTTATCTTGACCATGTTGCTTCGTGAGCTGGACAATTTTGATCTCCTTGTCTGCACTCTCCTGCTGCATGTCATGCACATGTCTTTTCAACCTCTCCGTCTCATTCTCCAACCATTCATTACGCTCTTGGTGAGATTTCAAGTCAGCATCGACGTCAGCTTTCTGACTAACCAGATCTTCAAGTTGACGCCTCATGCCGCTTTTCGATTCAGTAGCCTGGCTCAACGCACGAGCGTGCTCATTGAGATCAGCGATAGTGCGTTCATACTCGTGCTTCAGGTCGCCCATTTCATCGCGAAGATTCTCAACTTGAATTTTTTGAGCACGAATCCTTTCCGTATGATGACCTATTTCCTCGTCACGTTGGTGGATGCCACTCTCAAGGCGGACGATCGTCTCAGAAGTGGACTGGCGTTCTCGTTCAAGCTGATCAATACGATTTTCAAACTGCTTAATCGCATCCATGAGACCTCCAATTCGATCACGTTCTTGAGAGAGCTTTTCTTCGAGCTAAAAAAAACAAGAGCAATATATATCAATTTCAACACGGAGTGATTTGAAGGAAACCACGGCCCCACCTTTCCACGTTCTTTTTCAAGATCCTCTTTTTCGTCCCAGAGTTCGTGAAGCTCACACTCAATTTCATGTTTCTTATTCTCACTCTCATTCCAATCCTTCTCAAAGTGATTGGCGCGCTGCTCGACTTCATCGCACCTTTGTGCAAGTTCATCCCGTTCCTGCGTCACCTCTTCCTTCTCCCTCCTAGTCCTCGCTATTTCTTCTTCCAGCCGCTTCCTTGCCTGCTGCAAATCTCTCATTTTATCTGATGCCACCTCAGTGTGTTTCCACTGCGCCTCCAGCTCGCTCTTCATGATATCATATTCCTCGTTCTTGACCTTAAACTCCTGTCTCAACGAATGTAACTGTTCTTCAACATGGGTCTTCTCAACCTGCACTGATTCTAATTTCACGACCAATTCTGCCTTTTCCTGCTCCCAATTCATCTCAGCAACACGATACGCCCGTCGTTCCTCTTGCACCTTCTCTTCCCTCTCGTCCACCAACCGTCTCAACTCGTCCTCATCGACGCCTCCTGGACTCACATTTCCTAGTGTATCAATTTCTTCCCTAGCCTCCTTCAACCTATCAACAAGGTCTTTCTCACTCTCATCTTTCTTCCACAACATCTCTTTCAAATTCACAACCTCTGCCAAACGTTCCTTCATCAACGCTCCCAACGTCCCAATCTCATTCATCATCATTTTCTCTTTATCCTCCCAATCCTTCTTCTCTTTCTCCAACCCCGCAATCTGACGATGAAGCATCCGTAAAGCCTCACCACTCGCTTCATCCATCACGCTCCTCTCCATACTCTCCTGTCTCGACGTATCCACCTCTTCTTCTAATATCCTCACAGCCTTCTCCAGCTCTTGTACCTTGTTTTTCCACTGCCTCAGTGCACTCTTTCGCTGATTCTCTTGTTTCTCCATATCAGTCAATCTCTTCCCCAACAGTTCAACCATCTCATCTTTGGCCCGAAGGTCCGCCTCAAATTGCGAACAAATTTCCGTCTGTAGCGTCAATTGCGCTTGAAGAGAGTAAATAAGATTTTCTTCCTTCGACGTCTTGCGCACATGCCGTGGTGCACCCGCAGGTGGCGTAGTAGGTATCATCGTTTGGGGGGTATAATACGTATTCGCATTCGCATTGAAAGGATCAGGTTCAGTGGCGCTAGTATAACTTTGAAGATCCACAGAGGATTCGTCATGGATATCGATTTCAGGTGTAGCCGATTCACGTTTTTTGTCGAGTGTCGGGGAGGAAGCACGTAACATGGGCTGAAAAACGGTATCGCTCGATGCACGATGATGATGATAACGCCTTCCTCCTCCTCCTGATCTTCTTCTACTTTCGCCTGTAGAAAAAGAGGCGTTGCTAGATCCTTTCCCCAACGAGTCCGTTTTATCATCTCGAGGTGACGGTGTTTTCTTGTTCATAGATTGAAATACAGTCTGTCCAAAACTGAAAGACTGACTTCGCTCATGCAAAGGGGGCGAAAACACAGGTTTTCGTTCCATTGAATGAAATATCGTCTCATCTTCATCTATGGGAGGTGCAGCCCGCTCCTTCTTCTTCTTCTTCTTCTCCTCCTCCTCCTTTTCCTTCCTCTTCCCGTTCTTTGTACCAGGCTTAATAAAAGGCGTAGACGTCATCTTGCCCTCATCAGAATCGACGACACCTGTCACCAAAAAGTCCAAATCGACAGCACTATCATCACCAAGCAAAGGGGTGTCAACATCAAAACGCAATCCAGCACCAGGACGATCCACATCCAACGATCCATTCGCATCAAAATCTGGAGGTTCCATAGGTCCAGACATCATCATATCAAGATCACTCTCCGAATCTGCAGGCGTACTAAAAATCTCATTCAAAGTTGGTCGAGATCCAGGTCCAGGAGCAGAAGCAGAAGCAGGAGAGGACACTTTCGATGTGGGTGTACTCGTATGACTCGATCCCAATTGATTCAATCGATCCACAAACGCCACAGGATCATATACACCATCATCATCAACTTGAGAAAACGGAGAAAAAAAATTCTCTCCTATCGATTCTTCTGGACTACTCATCACTTTGAAGGCATCGTTTGGAAAGAACCGTACGTTCTGTCCTGTTCCCGGTGTTTTTGGATCACGTAAAATCGATCGAACAGACCCTTGGGTTCGATTTTCCACAGTAGCAGCAGCGGCAGGAGATTCGAGACAAGGTTGCTCATTATTCCCAATCGAACGAAACGATTCTTGTGACTGACGAGGCTCATGTTTGCGTTGCAATGATTGTCCACGAATAGATTCAGCCGTTGGACTTGACGTTGACACCCGTGACGCTGTTTGGGTGTCGTCAGATCAAAAATACATATATTACACACATATATATATACACATACGCACAAGATGGTTGTTGTGGACCAATCCCAAACGGCAAACTCCCTCTAATCTTCTTCGGTAACAACTTGAGCGAACCCGAATATCCACGAACAGAATCTGGGTCTTTATTATCACGTTTAAACAACGCACGGCGTGGTGGCGGTGAAAGCGGAGGAGGAAAAATGGGTTGTGTAAATGATGAAGGAATCGGTGGTAATGGTGGAAGTATCAATTCCGATTTCCGCGAGAATCCATTGTCGTTGTCGTTGTTACTAGTGTCATGACCATCTTGTGAAGAATCATGATTGACATCCGACATATCAGTCAAGATATTCATAACCTCGGTATGACTTTGGTTCATCATCGTCACATCCATATCCATAGACCCCTGTCTCGAGCTCAAGTTCGATACCACATCTTCATTATGATGATGATGATAACCAACGCTGTTCGTCATATCCAAACCAAACGTCCTCGTCTGAAGGCCAAGACCCTGTTTCGACATCGTCGTCAAGGAATTTAAGGATGATCGTTCTTGTTCCTGTTCCTGTTGTTGAGACGAGTCCTCCAAACCATGTCTCGAAGACGTCGACCTAAGCGCTGAACTAAATCTAGCCCACATCCTTCTTCTTCTTCTCCTTCTTCAATAATACGATACGACACCGTAGACACAAAGAAAAAGGACAGAAACAGCACTTGCAAAAATGCGCGCGAGCGTCTGTCCGTGTGCGTGTGTGTGCGAGAGAGAGAAAGAGAGAACAGGGAATACAAGTCTACGTTCCAAATTTATCACAACTTGAACTTGAACCACGTGCCGAGAGCTATAACGGCTGTGCTTAGTTTTTTTTTTTTTTTAAGGAATTACGACCCAATTTTTTTTACCTGCTCACTCCACTTTCAACATTCACACCTGACTTGGAACGACACCAGCAGATCATTCCCGTAGCTCGAGTGTAGTCAGTAGTGTACCACCATGTACCTCGCCCACCGCGTCTTGGCACCTGTTTGCTTGTTGTGGTATATAACTATGAACCAGCATAGATATTCGCAACAAGGTTGACAAGAAGAGGAGAGAGAGGGGAGGGAGAGTTCTGTGGTTATAAAAAGATAAAGTAACTCAGAAATCACCCAAGTGGTAGACAACTATATTACATTACCTAAAAGATAAAGTACCTCTACAAAGTAAATAAGTGTTCGGTACTCAAACAGAAAGTGCGACAACATACCTCAGACGTGGTAGACGACTGGGGGGGGGGGGGGAAAACCCCC
>Ga0153967_100542_pt1 | contig 12667 bp, 21 predicted proteins | sample TSFL051MetaG_FD_104688 | JGI IMG/M metagenome (GOLD analysis project Ga0153967, IMG submission 104688) | Attine ant fungus gardens microbial communities from Florida, USA - TSFL051 MetaG | ecosystem: Host-associated > Fungi > Mycelium > Unclassified | place: USA: Florida, Paynes | collected...
CATTGGGAAGGGATAGAAAGAAGAAGGACCTGAGGGATGTGAACAGGAAATAGTAGGGAGAGTAGAGGAAGGTTTAGGAGAGGAATTAGGAGAGTTGGAAGCAGAGAGGAGTGATATCGATGATGAAGACACGCTCAAGAGTGGTCGGACCAATGTCTGAAGAACCTCTTGAGCACCCAAGAACCCTTAGAACAGGCTCAAGGTCAGCTGACAAGATAAAGAAAGTTAGTAGGAAATGGACAGGGAGTACAGAGAGCAGCTGTTGCATAATCAGATGCGAACTCGACTCATTCTACCTGCCTTTTCGAGTAATCTGGAGGATTTCTTTCTTATTTTGTTTGTTGCATTCTGGGCTTTGTAATACTAATATAATACTCTAGTAGCACGGAGAGGCACAAGAAAAAGAACCCCCATCTTTGTCCTTCATTGCTTTAGAGCTGAAACTCGACTTGAGTGATTAAGAGCTCTTTTTCTCTCTTTCTTTTTTATAAAAACCTTATAAAACTTCCCTCAAGGGATACCCACTCTAAAGGAGGACTTGGGCATTCACTTGGACTAGGAGCTAAACTGCTCGCTACGTGTTTTCAGAGTAAGTTGCCAACTATACAGTCAGTTGAGAGCGAGCTTGCACGAGGGCAACGTGAGATCTAGATAGGACTGCTGTATCAACAGCGAGCCAGCCTATTAGACTAGTACCTTGGATGGTAGTGCTACGGTGTGAGAGAAACGCACACCTTTGAGATCCGACCAGTGAGAGTGCTCTTGAGCGGAAACTAAAAACATTTCTTTCATTCGAGTATCTAAATACAAGCTTTTACTATCTTGTGAGCCCCTCCCTTTTATATTTGATTACCTCCCCAGTGCCTACTCAATTGCGCACAATTGTGGAACGACTTGGAGATTTTGACTCTCTAACTCGGTAGTACCTACTTTTGTAAGGACAGTAAAGCACTTTGATATTTCGATCTACACACCCATTACAAACACACATATCCACCCCCTATCCTTAATTGCTTTAAAAAGATCCCCCATCACCGTCTCCAATTTTCCTCTATTTGCCTCCAATATTCCTTGTCATACCTCTTGTTTCCCCATCCATACAACATCTTGGCTGTGTACCTTCCCAGTAATTCTCTTCTAAACATTTTATTATCTTCTTCTTCCTCTTGTTGCCTTACTTCCTCTTCTTCTTCTCTGTGATATTCCCTTTCAAATTCTTCGACCAACTCCATTGTGTTTTTCAAATTTTCTTTGCTCTCCCATGTATCTTCTTCTACTGTACATCCTTTCCATCGCACTAAGTATTTGTCCCTTCCCCGTACTTTTCTCTTGTTAATAATCTTCTCCACCTCCCATTCTTCTTTCTCTTCGATTACCACTGGTTGTGGTGCTTCCTTCCTCTGTCTCTGTGCTTGTGATTTATACCGTTGTACCCGGCTGACATTGACTACCAGATGTATTTTAATTGTACTAGGCAAATCCAACTCTATTGCATTGCTGGAAATAATTGCCTTCACTTTGTAAGGTTCTACAAAGCATTTAGTAAACTTCTCCGTATGTCTTCCAACCATCTGGTACTTGAGGTCTTTAGTGCTGAGTAGCACCAAGTCACCTACTCTATACTCCTCCACTTCCCCTCTCTCTCTGTCTGCATATCGCTTCATATCTTCCTGTGCCTTCTGCAATGCTGCCTTAGCCTCCTCCTATACCTTCTTCATCCTTTTTGCAAATCTCTCTGCTCCTTCATACCTCCCCTTCTTTCTCAGCTCAAATCCTATTCTGGGGTTTTGTCCGTGATTTGCTTGGAAAGGTAACACTTTGGTTCCTGTGTGTACCTTATTATTATATGCGAATTTTGCCATTCCCAACCATTCTGGCCACTGTTCTTGTCTATGATCGATAAACATTCTGAGGTATTGTTCTAACTCCTGATTCATCCTCTCAGTCTGTCTATCTGTTTGTGGATAGAATGCAGTCGACAATTTGGTGTCAATTCCCAGCATTTGATTTAACTCCTTCATAATCCCTGCCGCAAATTGTGGTCCTCTATTAGAAATTATACTATCTGGTAATCCATGTAGCTTCCAGATATTATCTCTAAATAGTCGTGATAATCCTTCTGCACTTGTTTTCTCTGTAGTAGATATGAAATGTGCCATTTTTGTAAATCTATCCACTACTACTAAGATCAAATCATATCCTTGTGCTAAGGGTAACTTTGTAATAAAGTCCACACTAATATGGGTCCATGCCTTCTCTGGAATCAAATTTGGCATCAACTTTCCTGCCGGTGGTTGTGTTCGATTTTTATTTCGCTGACAGGCATTGCATCCCTCCACATACTGCTTCACCTCTTTAGTGACCCCTGGCCACCAGAAATTCCTCATCACCAATTCTGCCATCTTCTACTATCCCCCATGTCCTTCCACAGGTGTATTATGATGTAGCCTGATCACCTCTGCTCTCAGTTTCTCATCTCTGGGAACATATACCTTCCCCTCCTTTAATATTAGGCTATCTTCTTGACGCCATTCTTTATCTCTCAACATTTGCACCCCTGCTTGTTTCATCTCTTCCACAGTCTTCACTACCTTGTCATTCTTTGCTTTGCATTTTCTCACTTTCTCTAGCAAATCCACTTCTTTTATTACTACTTTTGTTACTCAAATTTTCTTTACTTCCAACCACTCTTTCTTCACCAACATCTGTTCTTCATTATCCTTTTCTATCCCAACCTCCCAATCTGGCCTCCTGCTTAACCCATCTACCTTTCCCATTTTACTTCCTGCAATGTGTTTCAACACAAAGTCAAACCTAGATAGATATAGAGCCCATCGCGCTTGTCTACGATTCAACTTTTGGTTGCTTATGAAATATTCTAAGTTTTTATGATCCATCCAAACTTTGGGACCCTTCCAGAAAGTATCTCCATGCTTTCAAGCATCTTATTACAGCCAGCATCTCTTTGTCGTGTATCCCGTAATTTCTTTTAGTTTCATTTAGCAACTTAGAGATATATGCCACCAGTCTCCATTTATTATCTTTACACTTGATTGACAATACCCCTCCTGTTGCAAAGTTAGAAGCATCTGCTTCCACTCTGAATTCCTTATCTATGTCCAGCACAACCAATAAGGGTCTGCTCGTGAAGACCTACTTGAGCTGTTTGAATGCTTCCTGCTGCTTGTTCCCCCATCTCCACTTCTCTTCCTTCCTTGTCAAATTATTCAATGGCCAAGCTAATTTGGCAAAGTCTTTCACAGATTGCCTATAGTAATTTGTGAGACCCAAGAACTTCCTAAGGTCTCTGACCATTTTAGGTACAGGCCAGTTTAACACTCCTGCCACTTTATCTTCCTCCATCTCAATTTTTCCCTGACCCATCACTGTAGTGAACGTTAGTAGAAATAACCTCAGCTCACACTCTAAGTCAGAGTTGACAAAGAGAACTCGTTAGAGTCCTCGCTAATTGGTCTAGCTACTTATATACAAATCAGTATTTACTAGTATATGTCTACTCAAATTATCCCGTGCACTTCAAACTATTACATAATAAAAGAAAATGGAAAAGAAATAAAATAATCTGTCGCCACGGATGCCCCAGCTCATCTGTCGTTTCATTACACCACCTTCCTCTCAAGCTTTCTCATCCTTGAGGATTTTACAACTCACTGTCCCAATCACCAATGTTCCCCATCTCATCTTCCTCTTGTTGTTTTATCTGTAAGAACGGATTGTGGCTCACTTTTGCGAATGAATTCCTTTTCCATCGCCTTCAATTTTCTTCTAGTTTTTGCCAATATTCTTGCTCGTATTTCTTTTTTCCCCACCCATACAGTAGTTTTGCTGTATATCTCCCTGGCAATTCTCTATTGAATACGTTCTTTTCCTCCTCCATTTCTTGCTGTCGTGTTTCTTCTTCTTCTTCCCTTCTGTATTGCTTCTCAAACTCTTCCACTAACTCGCTTGCATTCTTGAGATTTTCCTTATTTTCCCAAGTGTCTTCCTCTGCCATGCACCTTTTCCACCTTACTAGGTATTTGTCTCTTCCTCGTACTTGTCTCTTATTCATTATCTTCTCCACTTCCCACTCTTCCTCTCCTTCGATTATTACAGGTTGTGGTTTTTCTTTTCTTTGTTCCTCCACTTGTCCCATATATCTATGTACTCTACTTACGTTAACTACTGGATGTATTTTTACTGTACTAGGTAGTTCTAATTTGATCGCATTTGTCGACACTATCGACTTGACTTTGTAAGGTCCGACGAATCTCTCTATAAGTTTTTCTGTTCTCCTCCCTACCATCTAATACTTGAGATCCTTTGTACTGAGCAGTACAAGATCTCCTACTTGATATTCTTCTGTCTCTCCTCTATGCCTGTCCACATATTTCTTCATGTCCTCCTGTGTCTTTCCCAGTACTGCTTTCACCTCCTCCTGTATTTCCTGCATCCTTTCCACAAACTTATTTGCCTCCTCAAACTTCCCTCTTTTCCTAAGTTCAAATCCCATGTGAGGATTTTGTCCACTATTTGCCATAAAAGGCAACACTTTTGTACTTGTCTGCACCTTTGTAATGATAGAGTAGTTGAGATGACTGCCTTATCACACTCAATGTTATGAGAGAACGAAGAGAACTCGATGGAGTCTCTTGGTGGATTGTACTACCTACTTATGCACAATTCTTATTTGTCTATGTGTATGCTTAGTAACTACCAATCCTTCCAGAAGGTTCCATCATGTGACTTGTCATGTGACCAGGTCAGGTGATCCTGCTTATCTTATCTTATCTCTCTTTTCTAACCCTCATCTAGTCCGTCTGAGAATAACTCTCATTCTTCCCATCCTTCTAGTTGTACTATTTTTGGTTTGGGCAGGCGATTTATGACAACCTTGTTATTGTAGGCAAACTCTGCGGTTTCCAACCATTCCAGCCACTGTTCTTGACAATGATCAATGAACATTTATAAATATTGCTCTAATTCTTGATTCATCCTCTCAGTTTGCCCATCTGTCTGTGGGTGGAATGCTGTAGACAATTTATTGTCAATTCCCAACATAGTATTCAACTCCCTCATCACTCCTACTGCAAACTGTGGCCCTCTATCTGAAATAATACTTTCTGGTAAGCCATGCAGCTTCCAGACATTATCTCTGAACAACCTTGCTAATCCCCCTGCTATAGTCTTTTCTGTAGTAGGTATAAAGTGGGCCATTTTAGTTAATCTATCTACTACTACCAGAATTGAATCCTATCCTTGTGCCAATGGTAATTTAGTAATAAAATTGGCAGATACATGACTCCATGGTTTCTCTGGTATTGAATTTGGCATTAACTTACCAGCAGGTGCTTGCATATGGTTTTTATTCCTCTGGCATGCATCGCATCCTTCCACATATTGTTTTACCTCCCTACTCACTCCTGGCCATCAAAAATTCCTTGTTACCAACTCTGTCGTCTTCCACTGTCCTCCATGTCCTCCTACAGGTGTGTCATGATGTAGTCTGATTATTTCTGCTCTCAACTTCTCCTCCTTAGGTACATATACCTTTCGTTCCTTGAGCATCAACCCTTCATATTCTCGCCACTCTTCATCTCTTAAGACCTTTACTCCAGCTCTTTTTATTTCCTCCACAGCCTTAATGACTTCGTTATCTTTGACTTTGCTCTTTCTTATTTTATCTAGAATATCCACTCCTTCAATTACTACTTCCGACACTTGCACTGCTCTGGCTTCCAACCATTCTCTTTTCACCAGTATTTGTTCCTCGTTGTCCTTTTTCACTCCTACTTCCCAGTCTGGTCTTCTACTTAGTCCATCTGCCTTTCTTATTTTATCACCAGGTACGTGTTTCAAAGTAAAGTCGAATCTAGATAAATAGAGTGCCCATCTGGCTTGTCGTCTATTTAACTTTTAATTGCTCATAAAGTACTCTAGATTTTTATGGTCCGACCAAATTTCGAACTTCCCCTTTGCACCTTCTAAAAAGTGCCTCCAGGCATCAAATCACTACCAACATTTCTTTGTTGTGAATCTCATAGTTACGTTCAGTTTTATTTAATGATTTTGAGATATAGGCTACTGATCTCTACTTGTTGTCTTCACATTTAATAGATAATACACCTCCCGTTGCAAAATTGGAAGTGTCTGCCTTGACTCTGAATTCTTTATCTAAGTCTGGTGCTACCAACAATGGTCTAGTTGTGAAGATCCCCTTTAATTGTTTGAATGCCTTCTGTTGGGCTTCTCCCCACCTCCACTTCTCATCCTTTCTTGTCAACATATTCAAGGGCTTTGCAAGCGTTGCAAAGTTCTTAATAAATCACCTATAGTAGTTGACAAGTCCCAAGAATTTTCTGACGTCTCTGACCGTCTTTGGCACTGGCCAGTTCAATACTCCTTCCACCTTTTCCTCTTCCATTTCTATTTTCCCCTGACCCATGATTACTCCCAGAAAGTTTATTTTGTTGACTTTCTATGAACACTTTTCTGGTTTCACATACAGATTGTTCTCTTCCAGCCTCTTCAGTACCTCTGCCACAATCTCATCATGCCCCTTTTTATCATCCATGCCTATCAGCACATTATCCATGAAAACTGCTACCTTTCCTTCATTAATAAGATCTCTCATGATCTCATTCATCATCCTCTAGAATGTTGCCAGTGAATTGGTCATTCCGAAGAACATCACCACTGGTTCAAATGACCCCATGTATGTAGTGAAGGCCACCTTCCACTCATCGCCCTCCTTAATGCATACATTGTTGTAGCCCCATCGTAAATCCATCTTAGTGAATAGTTTCTTGTTTCCCATTGAGTCTAACAAGTTCGTAATCAATGGCAATGAATAGTTATTTTTCACTATTTGCTTATTGAGTCTACGATAGTCCATGACCATATGCTTTCCACCATCCTTCTTTCCCACAAAGAAAACTGGAGAAGTTTGTGGTGATTTCGAAGGCCTTATGTACCCTTTTCATAAGTGGTCCTGAATAAACTGTTGGACCTCTTCCCTCTCGTTCCTAGAGAGTAGATACACTCGTGCCTTGCCGGCCTTGAACTCCTTCTTGAGATCTATGGCGTGGTCCCATATCTTCCTTGTTGGCATCCTTTCTGACTCTACCTTTCCAAACACCTTTAACCACTTGTGGAACTTTCAAGAGACCATTGCTTCTACCTTTCTATGGTCCAGTTCCATTTCCTCTTCTCTGCCCCAATCTTTCTTTTTGTCTGCTGCCCATCTAATCCTTTCTACCTCATCTCCTTGAATCTCTTTTTTTCCTTTCCTTCTCCTTTTAATTTCTGGGCCCATTTCCTTCTTGCCTGTGTATCGTCCACATATGGGTGGACACCTTGTCATCTTAACTTCTCTTTTCTCCCAATCTATTTCTGGATTGTGTGCCTGCAACCAAGGCATGCCCAATATCACTTCTGTCTTTCCTAGATTGCACACATCCATTCTCACTCTTTCCACATGCCCTTTAAAGTACAGATTTACTTCTACTTTGTGTGTGATTGATCCTCTGCTATTTCCTGTGCCATCTATATTTCGCACTATTATGGGTCTTCCAAGTTTTATTAACTTGAAACCTGCTTTTTCTGTACATTTCTTGCTCATGAAGAGTCCTGTAGCTCCACTATCTAGTAACACTTTCACTGCTATTCCTTTATGAGTGTCAATTTTCTCTACTTCTATTTGCATCCACACTTCTCACAGACCCCTTAAGGTTCTTCTGACTTCTCTCTGTCTCTTCTCCAAATCAGTGATTCCAGCCCTCCCCTTCTGGGCTCTAGGCACTGACTATTCTACCTTCCCTCCCTAGTTCCACCATAGGACTTTCTCTCCTGTCCTACAGGGCGGACAGAACACTTCTCCCTTCTCATTCCTTTCTACCTTTCCTCCTGTCACCACATCTTTACCATCACACATGCCACACTTCACTCTTTCTACTCTTCTGCATTCTGCTTCTCTGTCTCTCCAATTCCACACTTCTTTGCATTCCCCACACCATATAGTACACAACTGCTCCTTGCTCAGGAATCCCTGTCCTCTGTTCTCCTTTGTCTTTGTTCCCTTGTAATTGCATCCTCTGCACTCCACAAACGTCACCACTTCTCTAGGTGTAGTCCACCCTTCTATGCATATTGCTGCTCCCCTTGGAGGTGGCCCTCTCACTCCACTATGCTCCTTCACCCTCTTCCATACCTCGTGTAATGGCGTCTCTTCTTTTTTTTTTTTCTCTTTTCCTTTTAGACACTCCCACTTTTTGTGTTCCTTCTTTCCACACCAGAAATACTTTACTATCTGTCCCACTACCTCCTGCCTCCTCACTTCTCTCACTCCACACTGCATGACTCAACTCCTCAACACTTCAAATTTATTCACCTCCCCTTCTTTCTTCTTTTGATCTCCTTCTCTTCTACAATTTCAGGTGAGGTGCCCAAACCTCCCACATTGTCTGTACAATCTCCTCTCTCTTCCCTCTAATTCTGCCCTTAATTTGGCAAGGGCTCACCTTTGGTTGAGCATATCACTCATGAGTTGGTTGTACACTTCTAAGGATATTGTGTATTGTACTTGGAAAGGCGAATTGTTGTTATAAAAAAGGGATGGAAATATATTTGTGTTGCCGGTTGGCTGACCTTTCTTCTTCGGCTTCGACTACTGGGTACTTATGTTTGCCGGGGCACAAAATCTTCACCCAGCCAGGTGTCTAATGCCCTACTGACTACTGCCCTAATACTAGGATTACACTATCACTTCTCAGGGAAGATCTCTACTCTAATCATCTTCCTAAGGATATGACAATGTTCCTTTGCATGTACTAGTCACAATGAACTAGCAGCACAAGGCTGATAAAGCAAAAGATGTACAAGTAATCTATTAAGCACCACCTGTTGTCAGGTCTGGTCTATGTGTGCACTCAGGTATAGTGCCCACAGTCCACCTCCAGGGTCTAAACTTCCTGGTCAGTCCACTTAAGCCTGTGATCTGGCTATGTATGGAGATGACTAGTGATCGGAGTTGATCACCGGTCAAGGGTCAAGTGTGTGAGAGTAAGAGTGAGCAGAGATCGAGGCAATCAGTGCTCTAGATATGAAAATGAGTTCTAGTGTAGTGAATGTTGGTAGAAATAATCTCAGCTCACACTCTAAGTCAGAGTTGATAAAGAGAACTTGTTAGAGTCTTCACTAATTGGTCTAGCTACTTATATACAAATCAGTATTTACTAGTATATGTCTACTCAAATTACCCCGTGCACTTCAAACTATTACATAATAAAAGAAAATGGAAAAGAAATAAAATAATCCACCACTGTGGATACCCCAGCTCACCTGTTGTTTTATTACAATCACTACTCCCAGGAAGTTTACTTTCTGTACCTTCCAAGCACACTTTTCTGGTTTCACATAGAGGTCATTCTCTTCCAATTGCTTCAACACTTCTTCCACAAGCTCATCATGCCCTTTCTCTGTCTCTGTTCCTATCAACACATCATCCACAAATGCAGCCACCTTCCCTTCGTTGATCATGTCTCTTAGGATCTCATTCATCATGCCTTGAAATGTGTCAGGTGAGTTTGTCATCCCAAAGAACATTACCACTGGTTCATACAACCCCACATGTGTAGTGAAAGCCGCTTTCTACTCATCCCTCTCTTTGATCCTTATATTGTTATATCCCCATTGTAAGTCCATTTTGATGAACACTCTCTTGTTGCCCATACTATCCACTAAGTCTGTAATTAACGGTAATGGGTAGTTGTTCTTTACTATTTGCTTGTTGAGTCTACAATAGTCCATAACCATGCATTTTCCTCCATCCTTTTTGCCTACAAAGAATACTGGTGATGTCTAGGGCAATTTAAAAGGTCTAATGTACCCCTTCTTTAAATGCTCATTGATAAACTTCTGTACCTCCTCCTTTTCATTTCTAGAGAGAGGATATACTCTTGCTTTACTTGCTTTGAAGTTATCATTGAGATCTATCACATGATCCCATACCTTTTTAACCAGCATTCTCTCAGACTCCACCTTCCCAAACACCTTTAACCACTTATGGAACTGCTTAGGCACCATTTCCTCTATCTTCCTATGATCTGCCTCTATTTCTTCTTCTCTTCCCCAGTCTTCCTTCTCATCCACTGCCCATCTAACAATCTTTCTTTCATCTTTTCTTGTTTTTTTCTTCCCCTTTATCTTTACTGTCTTTTCACATAATGGGGGGCATCTCGTCATTCTCACTTTCTCTTTTTCCCAGTCTATCTCTGGATTATGGGCCACTAACCATGGCATGCCTAGAATTACATCTGTCTTCCCTAATTTGCAAATGTCCATCTGTACTCTTTCCACATGTCCCTTATAGAACATGGTCACTTCCACTTCATGCATTATTGCACCCCCACTATTACCAGTGCCATCCACATTTTTCACTTGTAATGGTCGATCTAACTTGATCAACCTATATCCTCTCTTCTGAGCCAAACTTTTGCTTATAAACATTCCAGTTGCTCCACTGTTGAGCAATGCTTTCACTGTCCTCCCTTCATGTGTATCTATTTTCTCAATACCCATAGTCATCCACACTTCTCTTAGAGGCTTAAATGTTCGCCTCACTTCTCTCGCTTCCCCTTTCTGCACTGTCTTCTGATTAACAGTTCCTGCCATCCTTCTCAGATCAATGATTCCAGCCCTCCCCTTCTGGGCCCTAGGCACTGTCCATTCCAATCTTCCACCCCAATTCCACCACGGTGTTTTCTTGCCTGTCCTGCAAGGCAGGCAAAACACTTCCCCCTTTTCATTCCTTTCTACCTTCTCCCTTACTACTGCATCCTTTCCTCCACATGTGCTATACTTCACCCACTCTGCTCTTCCACTTTCTGCCTCTCTTTCTCTCCAATTCCATGCTTCCTTACAACTTCCACACTACATGTTGCACAACTGTGCCTTCTCCAGGAAACCCTGTTCCCTGTTTTCTTCTGTCTTTGTTCCCTTATAATCACATTCCCTACACTCCACAAAAGTCACTACTTCTCTGGGTGTTGTCCACCCCTTCATGCACATTGCTGCTCCCCTTGGGGGCAGTCCCCTCACTCCACTGTGCTCTTTCACTTTCTTCCACACTTCCTGTGGCGGTGCCACCTCCTCCTGTTTTCTCCTCCTCATGTTTGGACATTCCCACTTCTTGTGTCCCTTGTTTCCACATCCAAAGTATTTCACCTCTTCCCTCACCACCTCTTGCCTCCTCACCTCCCTTACTCCATATTGCATTACTCTACTCTTCAATACTTCAAACCTATTTCCCCTTATTACTTTCTTCTCCTATTTCTCTCCACTCCTGCACTTTTGGGTGAGGTGCCCGAACTTCCCACACTTCCTACATATTCTTCCTTCTCTACCTTCTAATTCTGCCCTTAATTTGGCGAGGGTGCGCCTTTGGTTGAGCATGTTGCTCATGAGTTGGTTATACACTTCTAAGGACATAGTGTGTTGTACTTAGAAGGGCAGATTGTTGTTGTGTTAGGAAAAATGAAATGTATTTGTGTTGCTGGTTAACTGACCTTTTTTCTTCGGCTTCGACTACTGACTACTTATGTCTGCTGGGGCGCAAATCTTCATCCAGCTAGGTGCCTAATGCCCTACTGACTACTGCCCTAATACTAGGATTACACTATCACTTCTCAGGGAAGATCCCTACTCTAATCATCTTCTTAAGGGTGCAATGATGTTCCTCTATGTGTACTAGTCACAATGAACTAGCAGCACAAGGCTGATAAAACAAAAAGTTTACAAGTAATCTACTAAGCACCACCTGTTGTCAGGTCTGGTCTATGTGTGCACTCAGGTATAGTGCCCACAGTCCACCTCCAGGGTCTAAACTTCCTGGTCAGTCCACTTAAGCTTGTAGCCTGGCTATAAGGAGGTTGGGAATGATCTGAGTTGATCACACACCAAGAGAGTAATGAGAGTAAAGTTGAACAAGGATCGAGGCAATCGGTGTTCTAGAAGTGAAAATAAGTTCTAGTATAAGAGTTTAGTCCTTGGTGAGTGACCTCAGGCTTAACTCCACTCTAAGTCAGAGTTGACAAAGAGAACTCATTAGAGTCCTTGCTGAATTGTGTCTACTACTTATACATATCTGATTGTTTGTCCTTATTTACTGATCTGACTATATTACATAATTAAATGAAAAAGAAAAATAAAATAAAATAAATATTGACTTAGAGAGAGAAGGTGATTCATGACAAGTCATGTAATATATGGTGTGGGATTGGAGAGAGGGGGAAGCAGAAAGTGGCAGAGCAGAAAGAGTGCAGTGTAGTGCATGTAAAGGCAAAGATGCAGTACTAGGAGAAAAAGTGGATAGAAATGAAAAAGGAGAAGTATTCTGTCCACTCTATAGAACAGGAAGTAAAGTGCTGTGGTAGAATTGGGGTGGAAGGTTGGAACGGACAGTGCCTAGGGCCTAGAAGGGGAGGGCTGGAATCACTAAGCCGAGGAGAGTGACAGGAACTGTTAATCAGAAGGTGTCAGGACCCGTGGGACAATCCCGGATCCCCCTCAGAGGGTATGAGGTTAAGACGAGGAGAACTCGACAGAGTTCCCTCTATGAATTGCCTAGCTATTTATATAAGTACACGTGGCTATGCTAAGACTATTCTAA
>Ga0153967_100546_pt1 | contig 12531 bp, 12 predicted proteins | sample TSFL051MetaG_FD_104688 | JGI IMG/M metagenome (GOLD analysis project Ga0153967, IMG submission 104688) | Attine ant fungus gardens microbial communities from Florida, USA - TSFL051 MetaG | ecosystem: Host-associated > Fungi > Mycelium > Unclassified | place: USA: Florida, Paynes | collected...
GCGGTAGAATCTGAACCGAGAGTTATTCTAAATCAATCGATGCGAGAACCAAAGGACATGATGATCATGCAACACTCCTCAAACACTTCCTGGAAAAACATTGGCTGTATAATGCAAAACCCAGAATGAAAAAGGATGAGAGGGCGCACAAAGCTCCTCATGACACCATATTCAACCCTCCTGTGAGGGATTCTCTTAATCCCTAATCCCCATCTTCTTCTCGGTGCCAGATTGCGTGATCTTCTTCAGATCGACCAAATTATCTACTTCACGTTGGTTGATGCCGTCCAATTCACTCATGGCATTGTTGTTAAATCACTGACACCTCTCTAGACGCGTTGAATAGCTGCCAGTGGTTGACACAAGAAGCATTCGGCGTTGGCGAGTGTAAGCACGTATGAACTCGAGCTGTGCAACCTCACCTTATCCAAAAAGAACCTACTTGCTACCCGAAGCTGTGATAGCTGGACTTGCACAGTGGACTCCCTCTTGCGCTCCTCTATATGAATTCTGGTGACTTCAAAAAATGAGCCGAGCTAGTACAATGGTAATTGATTTGACAGATTTTAAAGCACAGGTATGTCTTCGAAACTAAGACCAGATAGAAATGACTAGATGAATTGAATGTTCGGGAGGAAATACAGAAGGTACATGCACCTAAGACCAGATAGAAACGACTGGTCTTAGGGCTTACACGATGATCGCTTTATGTACAATACAGGTGTACTATTAGTTACCTAAAAATAGACATGTTTAAGACATTTCTGTATGTCTCTCAATCTGAGACATAATGAGACAGAGGAGGAATGGTAGATGGATTTTCTAGAACATACTTCACTCCCACTCATTGAGGCATTAGTCCGATGGCAGCACTCCTAAGAGGTTTCTGAATTTTTCGAAGGCCTCACAAGGGAGGGCTTTGGTAAAAAATGTCAGCCAACATGTCCTTGGTAGAAATGTAGTTGAGTCTGATCTCTCAGTATTTGATGCATTCTCGAATGAAGTGGTGACGAATATCAATGTGTTTAGCACGAGAATGAGATACTGGATTATTAGCTAAGGCAATACAGCCTTGGTTGTCAGCATAAATCATAGTTGCTGTGGTAGAAGGGAAATCTAGTTCAGTGAGCAGAGTATGAAGCCAAATGGCTTCTTTAGTAGCATTGGCTGAAGCAACGTACTCAGCCTCTACAGAGGAGGTTGCCACAGTGGCCTGCTTCTTGGAGGACCAGGAAATAGAACTTCCTGCAACATTGAAAACAAAACCACTAGTTGATTTGCAGTCATCACGGTCCTGAGTTCAGTTAGAGTCTGACTATCCTACTAAATCAAATTTTCCCTCCTCTCGCTTTCCCAATACAAGGTTGTAGTTGGCTGTGGACTTGAGATAGTGTAGAATGCACTTTGCTGCTTCCAGATGAGCTATTCTGGGATTGTTGCTGAACTGTGCAACTAGGCCAACTGCAAATTGGATATCTGGCCTGGTCTGGGTTGCAAAGAGAAGTGAGCCTACCAACGAGAGGTAGTGAAGGTCACCAGAGTAATCTTTGTAAGCACACTTTTCTGCCTTAGTTATAAGCGACTGGGATAGGGTGAGGTCGTGTTTAACAGTAAGAGGTGTGGACACTGGAGTTGAATTTTCCAGTCCAAAGTGAGCAATGGTACATTGAATGTAGGCTGTTTGGTTCAGGTAGATGAGGTGTCTCAAACGATCCCTGGTGACAAGAATTCTAAGCATGTGCTTGAGTTCGCCTAAGTCAGTGATTTTGAAGTCGTTTCCCAGGAATGACTTGAAAGAGACTATATGGCATCCGTCAGGTCCTGCTACAGCCATATCATCAACATAGACTAGGATTAGTAAGACAATCCTTCCTTCACAATGCTTAATATAAAGGCAATTATCAGCAAATGCATGGGTAAAGCCAATTTTAATCAAAACTTCATGCAAGCACTTCTTCCATTGTTTCCCAGCTTGTTTGAGCCCATAAAGAGCCTTTTTGAGTTTCCAGTAGTGACCAGATCCTGAGTTTTCAACACTATCAGGTATAGCCATGTATATTTCTTTGTCTAGAGGGCCATGGAGATAAGCAGTGACAACATCAACATGGTGAAGGTCCCAGTCCAGATAAGCCACATATGCAAGGAAAATCCGAAGGGTGGAAAACTTGGTGACCAATGAAAAAGTATCTATGAAATCCTCTCTAGGTATCTATGAGAAGCCTTTAGCTACTATGCGTGCCTTGAATTTGATTAAGTTTCCATGCCCATCTTGTTTCTCATGGAAGACAATATGGCTGTCCATAGTCTTTCATCCCTTAGGTAAGCCATCAACCACCTCAAAGACACCTAACTTTTGAAATTGAGCGAACTCTGATTTTATAGCCTGCTCCCACTGCTTCAAGTGTGGGGAATGGATAGCCTCCTAGTAAGTTTTTGGTTCTTCAGCAACTGCAATAAAAGCAAAATTGACATTGCCTAATGTGGTAACATCATCAATAGCCATGAGTACAAAATGACTTGGAGTTTTTTGTTTGCGTCCAGAACAGTGTGGAGCTGGGAGGGGAGGTGAGTTTGGAACTTCATCAGGTCCACTGGCTTTTGCGGAGGAGTTAATTTTTGCATCATTGAATGGTAGGACAGGAAGTGGGGAAGGGGATTCCTTGAGGAGAGTGTTATCTTTTTAGATGGGAAGTAGGATGATATCCTTCTGAATGGCATCATTAACTAAAGCATTGATATCTTTGTTGTTGGCAGGGGTATCTTGGACTTTGATGGATGCCAAATCGCTTGGTAAGTTATCTTTGAAGAATCTAACATCTCGAAAAGCTATTAATTTGCCATTCTTAAGGTCTTCAAGACGATAATCTTTTGCTTCATCCACCCACCAACCAAGCATTCAGACTTTGACTGCCTGAGATTCCAGTTTGTCTCTGTGTACCTGCCTTGGTACATGTGCCCATCCTAGTGAGCCAAAAACTCGTAAATGAGATACATCAGGCTTACAGCCTATCCAAGCCTCATAGGGGACAATACCATTCAAACCAGTTGTAGTAGACAGGCTTTTAATGTGGACCGCATAAGAGAAATCTTTGCCCTAGTATCACAAGCTGACATTTACAGTATAGAGCATTGATCGAACCATTTCAAAAAATACAGCAATGGCTCATTCTGCAATTCCATTCTGCTCTGGAGTGTAAGAAATAGTAGTTTCATGAATGATGCCATTGCAGTGGCAGAAGGTGTTTATTATGTTATTGACAAATTCTGATCCATTGTCAGAGCATAGACAGCATACTTTCAACCCGGACTGTCTTTCAAGCATGGCTAGGACATCGCAAACAGTAACACCAACATCTTCTTTGGTATGTAGGAGCCTTTCCACTGAATATCTACAACTGACTTCAACTATCACTAGAGCATAGAGGAAGCCATCCCAGGTTGGAACTGACATCGGACCAGTGATGTCCATAACGACAAGCTCTATCTTTGTATAATGAGTGCTACTAGAGTTAGGGAAGGGAAAACGATGTGATTTGCCATTAGCACAATCACTATAGATATGGTCAAACTCGTGAGATATGCTAATTTTGAGGCCTTTGACTAGGTTTTGATGTTGCATAGAATCTATAGCTTGGGGACTCAAGTGCCCCATACATCAGTGCCACAAGCGCATACTGAGAAGGCTACCAGCCAGGTAAGCAGTACCAGTGACTGGGGAAGTACACTGGATATGATACAAGGTTTCAGTAAAGCCTGTTAAGGAGGCCCTAAAGAGTTCCTCACCATCCTTGAAGATTGCAAGTCCTTTATCAAAACTTTGGACAAATGCCCCTTTACAGTGGAGGACACCAAGACTAACAAGATTAGTACCTAGATAAGGAATATGAAGGACATCTTGAAGGGTAATGCTCAACCAACCACTGGGGAGCATTGCAGAGAAGAGAACTGAACCTCGATCAGCTATAGGAACTTTGTTATAGCCGCTAACGGTGACAAATTCATTAGAGGATTTCACGTAAGTGACAAAGTGCTCTCTGCTAGTAAAAATGTGTGATGTAGCACTACAATATAGGAGGATATCAGTGCTTGAAATAGTGTCAGTAGACGCCATAAGCATTTTGCCAACTTTACGTACTTCTGAGGACTGTAGCTGTTCAATAGCAAGATTAGCAGATACTTCAGGCTGAGATAAGTCTCTGTTGACTTTGAAAGTGCACTCAGGAGCCCAATGCCCCTCTTGGCCACAGACATGACATTTAGTGCCTGCAGGTTGAGTTCGAGGTTTCTTCCCTTTGTCAAGGTGCTTTGCTTTCTTTTCTCTTTTTCTAGAGTCATTCGAAGATGACGAAGGCTTGGTGAAGAGGGCTATTTGATTGGATTTGGCTTTTTTATCCTTTTCATCAGCAAGATGATCATGTTCAGAGTAGTCATGGACAGATATGAGTTCTGCAGTAAGGACATCCAAAGTGAGGCCTTTTCCCTTATCAAGCAGATTTTGTTTGACAACGTCCCAGATATTGGAGCGAGGGAGAGAATGGAGTATAGCATGGATGACAAGTATATTCTCCAATTTGTAACCAGCTTCAGTGATGCGACGTTTCAGATTTAAAAATGACCCAATATGGTCAGACATAGAGGTGTGTTCATTCCACTTTCTAAAGTAAAGCTCTTGGAAATAATAGTGCACATTAGTGTCCTGTCATTGAGTGACATGAAACTGATGAAGGCAGTCCCCATTTCTTTGGAAGAAGTGGCAGATTGGACATGCTCACGCTGTCCATATTCAATAGCTTCTTGCATTAATCCCATAGTGGCTAGGTCAGATTCCAGCCATTGCATATGCTCGGTTCGTAAACGGACCCATTCCTTGTAATCGTCAGAGCTGAGGACAGGTTTCCCAGAAGTGGCATCAATAGGAGGATTAGTGGAGGGAGTTGGAGGGGTAGGTTGCTGGCCATTGACAATGAGCCAGAGGAGTCATGCTTGGAGGGCAGACATTATGTTGTCTGATCATGTGTGGTAATTGCTTCCATTTAATTTTGGAAAATTCAGCATTGAAGACATTTTGCCAATGGGTACCATAACCTGACAGATTTTAAAGCACAGGTATGTTTTCAAAACTAAGACCAGATAGAAATGACTACATGAATTGAATGTTCGGGAGGAAATACAGAAGGTACACGTACCTAAGACCAGATAGAAATGACTGGTCTTAGGGCTTACACGATGATCACTTTATGTACAATACAGGTGTACTATTAGTTATCTAAGAATAGACATGTTTAAGACATTTCTGTATGTCTCTCAATCTGAGACATAATGAGACAAAGGAGGAATGACGAAAGGTAGATGGATTTTCTAGAACATACTTCGTCATAATTGAGTGGTGTTGTGCCCCAGTCGCAGCATCTTGCCAGAATATATCTCTTCGAGAATTCTCGGCCTGATACAAGTGGTTCGGTACTAGGTTTGAACCATGTTATCTGTGCCAATAAGTATTTGTGAGATGATCAAATTGGGTTGCTTTTTTCGTCTGAGCAGGCAGCAATAGCTTATGATAGTCTAATGAGCTTGTAAATACATTGTCAGATCAATGGTGTTCTCCCACGTTGATCCCTGTTCTTGTAGGTTAGCTAGATATGATAGTGATGCCTCATTGTCAATGGTTATCTTCGATGTTATTCCAGATAAGTTTACATGTGGTCTCCTTCATTAGTACATGGAACAGAAGTGATTGAATGAGGTTTGATTTGTCAAACAAATTCTTATTCTTTGCCATCGTACCTGCTACCTTTCTTTTCTATGCCCATTTAGCACCTATAAATCTCACACTTACAGTCAATACAAAAACTGGCACGAATATTATTGATATGGACTGATGTAACCATACATTCTTACAGCTCCACTCTATCCATCATCATCACTATCATCATTCCAGATACTCCAAAAGTGCCTGAACAATTACCCAAAGCATGGAGAGGATGTCTATATATATAGTGATTGTCTTTTCATCACACCTCAGCTGTCTATGCTTTACTGTGACATCTGAGGTATGATCTTCTCAACATAGTCCTTAGCAGTTAACTCATATTATACTCTAGTAGCCATTGTCTGATAGGTAAATATAGCCATCTACGCTTTACTGCGACGTCTGAGCCATTGTCTGATAGCTTCCAAATCACATCAAGGCCCTTGAATATACCTGAGCTGACGCTGTACCCGATACCACTGCCAGCGGCCAAGAATGTCAACGGTCACAATGTGACGTGGTTAAGAGGGTCTCCTGGTGCTGGAAATTCTGCTTTGGCGACTAGCATTACTGCCCGGTTACGCAAACAGAATCGACATCTAATACCGTTGCAGTCTGACCGCAATCAACCTGTGATCGTCACTACAGATGCCCTCTGGCGCACTGTCCCCTGTGGTCTTGCCTGCTTGAACCCCTCTGTACGCCAACATGTGCAACATTTATGAGACACCACATGGGGTATGTGCAGCACTCCGAGTTGGTCTATTCAATTGTCCAGCTGATTCGCACATTCACTAAATGTTCAAGTGCCCCCTGAGGCCATCGCTTGGTACAGGTGTCTTGTGATCAGCAAACCTTACCTGGCACAACCCTGTGTATGCGCAAGTATCGTCTGCTTCATTTCAGTCTTGATTTTAATTGGGCCAAGAAGAAGGCTCAAATATCACCATCAGGGCAACTTGCATGCATCTGTTGCGAGGTGCGAAGTCGGCCTATTCCCAGAGTAATTGTCCCTCGCTCGTCATCATAGATAAGCTATGTGTCTCAGCAGTTCACTCGACAATGAACGCATCGACCAAAGACGCTTGCAGGTAGCAAAGCATCCTGTACAGTCTACAATAATTCGTGAGCCCTCGACTGGTCGAAGTAGTTGGAATCTCTAATACGCGCCTCTTGAGCCGTTTTCATAATGCCCTTATCTCCGAGTCTCCGAAACGACTCGTACAATACTCCAGCACAGCCCCTTTCCATCACGGTTTGTACAGTGAGAGGGATAGTGACCTCTTGCATTCCAGCCGACATTAGGGAAGAGCTGGTCGGTCCTTGGACCCTCTGGTTGCAACATAAAGATCAGTTCTGCGGCACCCTCAAATCCTCATGTCAAAACAAAAGCTTCCCACCAGTGTCGGCAACTGTTCTTCAAGGCCATACCTTCGACGAGATTCGATTGAGTGAACTTCTTCCCTTTCTTGAACATCAAGGCTTGCCAACATCATGCAAGGATGCCATTATGCCAGGGTATTAGACATTTCTCGACAGATTTGGAGGGGAAGAGGGGTGTGAACGTGTCGGTCATGTTGATGGGCTTCATAATACTGCTGAGGTGTTTGGGGAGAAGGTGTTTGAATTTATCTACGAGGATCCGAACTTCAACGTTTGTGGGGTAGAGGAAGTGTCTGAAAGGTGGACTTGGGTTATTCTGCGCACTTAAAGTAAAGTGAGCGGTGAATGGCAAGATCGCTTGCTGGTTTGTTCGGCAAAACAGATATTGTATCCCTTCCTTCCCCTGATTGTTGAAGAAGGCCATCATATCGAATGCCACAAGTATGGAATGTTCGTTCAGACATCACCGATGACCTTGAATGCACGGAAATGGGTTTCGAGAAAGAGGGGAGAAGAGTTGACACGGATGTTGATGCAGCACGGAATATCTAGTAGAACCCTCTTCAATGAGAATCCTGACCTCTGATGGGATGCAATACCTGTTCTGGATCTTGTTCCAGCCCCCGCTTCGTCGTTTTGAATGACGATGGACAAATGCATGCTGAGACGAACAATGGATGCTAAGAGGAACGGATTCAGCAACATCCTGGATAAATGCTCAGCTGATTCGACATCGCGTACATTGCAAAAAGTCTGAAAACCGATTGTGGAATAGGCACAGACGTCGGCTAGACTGACATGTTTTCACACATCAGTCACATCTGAGGTCTGCTCACGTTGCCTTTTCACTGTCAGACCATCAATGTCTTGACACAGCGTCTATCTGATATGTGTGAAACCTGTAAAGAATGTCTCCCTCTTTGCCTCGCGTGGGAATACGGTACGATTAGATCCATCACTTATCCGTTTCCTAATGATTCTTCCAATGACATTCCTGGCGACCTCGACGATGTGAAGATGGATGAATGGTGTCTGCCATGACGGAGATGGGGATGACCAGCTATCTACTTCTGCTCAACAATCTGACAGTGATCTCAGTGTCTCGTTTCTGCCACGCTTAGGATTGCAGGAAGAGGATGGAGAGCATTGCAAAGCGGCCGAGAGTACAGCTGGACGTTAACAAGGTATTTTTAACTTGAAAAGTGAGTGTTTTCCTGTTATGCGCCGTTACAGGCCTGTTAATGTTTTGCCACTCGCTTTTCTGAAGTCTGCAACCCACCTCCAGCTTCTGCTGCCCTGATTTATGTGTCTCCCCTCAGTCTATCCCTCGCCAGCTCCTCTACGTTCTCAGGTGCTCAGCTATGTTATGGCCAATTCGGAGATTCAAGGATGTAACCCCCTTCATATCGACCTCGTCGCACTTATTGTTTTCGATATCAGGAAGTCCCTGTTACAATAATGCTGACAAATTTATCACTGATTTTTGCTTGATTATTGAGACTAGCGAAAAGTTGAAGGATGCCGACCACGCTGTGACAGTTACGGGGAAGCGTGTCAAGCTAACCGTGAAACAACTGCCGGAAGTGGGTGGGTGTAGAACATTCTCGGTTGTACATCGATAAACAAGCCGAGTCATGTAGTCAAGCACAGCCATAGTGCTTTCCAGACGATTCCATCGGACTCTATTATTCTACGAGCATAACGAACACTCTAGTAATACTCACTTTAGATATAAAAGCAAAGTAGCCAACTTCTAGAAATGTAGTCTAATACATATACTCGTTCCCCGATCCCTCCTCTTACTCTATATATACAAACTACAGTGGGCACTCTTATCTCGATAACCATTGATTCTGCTATGTGTTGCGTCTAGTCCATGAGGACTCGTCTCGCTCCTTTGAGACTCATGTTGTTCGCATCGGCCTTTAGTTCCCTATGGTTTACCAACCATGCTCTATCCTTTCTGAAGGTATGTTGGGTGTTCTATGCTTCTGTATCGGTTTGATGAACATGCATGGCAGCGAATTTATGATTGGAGATCGACATCTGGTGATTGATAAGTACAAAGCTGTTGCCTATGAATCTGCGATAAAAATTGTGTAGGCATGTTCAAGATGCCTACATTGTTATTGAACAACTATGATGTGCACATTCGTATTGACTGCTTGTATTTGATATAGGTAGCTCTCCCCTCGTTTATCGCGTTTCTAATAACAGAAAGACTGATGCTTGTTGTTGTGTTATTCCAATCCAATGTATCTCTCGAACACAAAAGCTCGTGATGCCCGCGCGCAAGTTTAGATTTATGGATTGTCTATCTCAAGATACCTCGAGTCAGGTACTACAGTGCCTAACCACTGATCCAACAATCGGTTCAGTCGAATAGGATTCGAAGTGCATCTCTTTTAGGTCTAATTCTGAGTCGTCCATCTGAGGAACAAACACCATTCCCCTGTGTCCACCTTTCCTTCGATTGTAGAGGGTTCTCGACGTGTTATGTCATAGGCGCCAAGGCGATTCCAGAGAAGACATGGTTGCCTGCTATCTGCACTAAGGATCATTTGAATAGTCAGCCGTAGTCAGCTTTCAGCCAAGCTGGCACAAAACTTGGACTATGATTGTGTTAGGCAAGTCGATCACCGAACCATTTGTCAGGCACATTACAATGTATTATGTATCCAATTACTTGATCAGAGTGACCGAATTTCATTGACCTGCTTGGAATTTTCTAGAATCTCGTAGTTGACTCGTCAGCTAGAGGGGTGCCACATCACCGCTGGTTGACGACTTGATATTCGAGCCAAGCTTTAATAGAGCTGAACTCGTGAAGTATTGTAAATGGATCGGCAGGGCCGAAACACTGGAATGAAACTAGTGCCAAGCATTTCCCGATATGGTCACTAGTTCGCTTTCGGCAAATGTCGGATGTTCATCACGTGAGGATCGGATTATTCTCAAGAGGGTAGTGATTCAGTAACTGAACAACTCAAACCCACGTCGATGTATCTCTCCCAGTGGCTCAATCTCCAGCTAGCACATCTCCACAAGTACTAGAACGGGTCTGCGACTCTCCTACCCAATAATCGCACTATCCAGGGTTGTGACTCCCCTTGGGAGACAAAAGTGAGGCAACACGAAGCTTCGATAGCGATGGCGTCATGGCGATTCTCTGGTTCGGGGATAGGGGAGTCGAACCAGACTACGAGGCAACCAGGACAAGTCTCTCACTCCATTTGCACTCGAGCTGTCGCTGCTCATCACCTCACACTATACTCGACATCCATAGTGGTTTCGTCTCTCTGGCCTAGCGTCGGAGGGATAGGAAGGCACAAATGATCGTGTGCTGCTATGTCAAGTTCCGAATCCATACTGTGCGTTGCTCGAGCTGTTATCCCTCCCTTGACTCAGCCTCCGCCTGCGCAACGCAGTCATTGTCCACCTCGTCTTTTCTTGACACTCTCACTGTCTTCCTTTCTCCTTAAGTTGTGTGCTGAAGTGACTTGGCAAAAGCGTCGAAGAGTCTCGGATTCTTGCACCTGAGATGAGTGTCGAATGCCGCGCTCATTCTCCACAAATCAAGGCGATCTCTTATGGACTCGAGAGCACTCTCAAAACTCTCCTCAATCAACGTATACTGTTGTCTTGTGGTAGTATGAGCACGAGGTGAAGTGGCCTAGCAGAGGTCATTGTCAACCTTTGATTGCTGATGCTTGTCCCTTGCTTACAGCGTTGTCTTTCATCGTTCACCCTCTCTTCTCATATGGAGAGGAATGTAATTCTAAAAGTCTCAGCTCCTGAAATTAGCCGGGCCAGTTGTGCTGCATCTGTTCGCTGCGTAGCCAACTGTTCCCGACGTCGAGGCTCATAGTTCCCGTCAACAACGATGTCGGCGATATCGCCCTTCTCTTCAGCCATTCCGACGCCCTTCTCTTCGTTGCCCTCCCTGCCGCTATACAACGTCGCGTTGAGTGGGCACAGCTGTTTGAGTTCTTCACGTTGCAAAGCTTCCAACACGTAGCTCGAACCGATTCTGTCTCCTCTCCATGGCCTCAGTCATAGATCCCCTCCACCTCCACCTCCGCAATTCTCCTCTCCGGTTCTTTTCAATATCTCTCCGTGACCAAGGTGGAAGTAACGTCAAGGATCAAACACAAGATCGCAGCCACACTCACAGACATAGCCGATGTTCATACCTTCTGAATGGTAACATCCTCGTTGTCCGTATCGACACCGACTACAACAACAAATCGAGTTGGCCGCCCTCCCTTCCTTTCCTCACACCATCCATTCAGCCTTGTTCGACACCCCAGCTCATTTGTCCCTTGCCTCTGACATCCTATTCAAGGAGGCCTCCATATCTGAAGTATCAGAGAAAATAGCTTCCGCCATAGATGAGTCGCTGTTCAAGCAGTCGAAAGAATTCTTCCTGCATCAACAACTCACAGTCATTCAACCCAAATTGTCGGTCCTCCAAAGAGGTGTTAGTGATTTAACTGCATATAACCCTACCAACAACAGTGCCATGAGCGAAATGGACGATGATAACCAGCATGACGCAGACGATTTGGCGGATCTGAAGGAGATCGAGGCCATGCGATCCGGTACTGAGGAGAGGAAGACAGGCATTAGGGAACGGAGAAGGCTCAAGAGAAATTGCAATGGTCTGGCTTCATCAATGGAGCAACTCGGCACCTAAGTCTCATAGTCACATACAAATACCCCCTAATATCATTACCATTATCATATGCGCCCACATGTACATCCCCTAGTACCAGCACCAATTGGTGTACGAGCATCGCCAATCGAATGTGCACCGATATATAACGATCACTCTCGTTGCTGTCACATATCTCATAATTATCACAACATTGTATGATCGTCATATCATCCGGCAAGTTGTTTGTCTGCCGTGTTAAAATCAACAAGTTGTTACACGAGGTGCGCTGATAGGACGCTGGCAGGCCGCGCGTTTCCGCTCTCCCTTTCTATTTCGACATTTCAGATAACAGGTTGAATTATCTGTACACAGGTCAGTTAGTCGGTAAGTCGGAACCTTTTCATGATGAATTCTGGCATCATTTGGTCAGTCAGTGCCTACATGTCAGAATCTCCTGTTCACGAGTTCATTTGCATTATTCAGGGTCCAGAATTTTGTTCCTCCCCCAGAGGCTCGAGGACCTCTGATGTGGCAGTCAACATGCATAGACGTTCTGCCCTCTCTTATTCTATATTTCCTAAATGCATATCTCGTTCTCGTGCCAGGACACTACTCATTCGTCTGACTCTCCTCCCAATATCTCTTTGGGCGTTCTTTTGAACAGCAACACGGATTGACCTCGTCCATGACTTGAGATATAGAGAGCGGCTAATGTATTGGAATACAGGGTTCGTGGTGAGTA